>Ga0209577_10000654_pt1 | contig 34419 bp, 25 predicted proteins | sample GraSoiAngelo_109_FD_185874 | JGI IMG/M metagenome (GOLD analysis project Ga0209577, IMG submission 185874) | Grasslands soil microbial communities from the Angelo Coastal Reserve, California, USA - 14_0903_12_20cm (SPAdes) (version 2) | ecosystem: Environmental > Terrestrial > Soil > Grasslands... | reverse complement strand
AACTGCTGAAATTGTCCACTGAGCTGAAGGACTATGTCGATAAGTCAAATGAAAACGTACTGTCTGTGGAAGTAATAAAAAAAGCAGGGGAGATTGAAAAGCTGGCGCATCGCGTCAGGGAGAAGATGAAGGGATCTAACTGAGCCGGGTGCCCCAGGTTTTGGCCTTCCCATGTCTCGCCCAAACGGCGAGCCATGCATCACCCCATTATCGACCAGCCCACACTTTATGAGTGACAGTAAAGGCGTTTCGATCACGCAGCTGGCGGTCGTATTTTCATTACCATGATATCCGTATCATTGATCCGCACCGGACCTGCCTCTCCGCACAGGTAAGATCGAAAACTGCTCCAGCGCCACTGCTCAGGCGAAGACACCAGCCCACGCTCGACCGGGTTGCGATGGATGGGGTGCCCCAGGTCTCGCCGGGGTTGCGAGACCTGGGATTCCTACCGACAGCACGACTCAAGGGATGTGGTTCGTGGCTTCGGGCCGGGTCCCAGGTTTGCCAAAACGACGCACGCTGTCGGGATTACTTCCGGATGGCCGGGGTGCCCCAGGTCTTGCCGGGGTTGCGAGACCTGGGATCCTACCAACACCAGGACTCAACGGGTGTGGTTCGTGGCTTCGGGCGGGTCCCAAGTTTGCCAAAACCGGGCAAACCTGGGGCACCCTTGGATCCCGACTAAGTGCTCATCTCCAGAGTTATACCTCCGGCCGAAACGTACCCACCCGCCCGACAAAGACCAGGAAACGCTGTATGCCCAGCACATGTAACCGTTCTCTTCCCCGACACTCTAGTAAAGTATGGAAGTCATGCGAGCCAGTGCGATTTTGCAACTCGCGAACTCCGCCGAGTTGACCGATGAGGAAGTGGTCACCCGCGTCTTGAATGGCGAGACAGCCTTATTTGAAATTCTGATGCGCCGATACAACCAGCGCCTGTACCGGGTTGCTCGCTCGATTCTTCGTCAGGACGACGAAGCCGAGGACGTCATGCAAGACGCCTATGTGCGCGCTTACCAGCACCTGGGCCAGTTTGCTGGGCGGGCAAAATTTTCTACATGGCTCACTCGCATTGCCGTGCATGAGGCGCTGGCCCGAGCCCATCGCGGCAAACCCCGGAACAGGAAGTGGCCACCGCCCAGAGCCACGCCATATTGGAAGAGGCGATTCTTTCGTTGCCAGACAGCTACCGCACCGTTCTGATGATGCGTGATTGAAGAGTTGAGCACAGCCGAAGCAGCGGAATCGCTCGACATCACTGAACAGAATGTAAAAGTCCGCTTGCATCGAGCCCGTGCACTGCTGCGCAGAGAGCTTTATGCGCGTGCCGGCGCCAGCAGTGCCGATGCATTCGCCTTTATGGGAGTTCGCTGCGATCGCGTCGTAAAGAATGTCTTCGCACGTCTGGCGATGATTCAAGTAGCTGCCGATCCTGGGTCATCCTCGATCCATTAAAGTGTCTGGCTTTCCAAGGTAGCAACGGTCGCGCTATCATATTGCAACTCGTTGTCAACTAGAGGTGCAACTATGCCGTTGCCTCAAACTGAACAACCCGGCCGATTACAGGCGGAACTCATGTCACGCGGGCTGCGGATGACTCGCCAGCGTCGCACGATACTGAGCGTCGTAGAAACCGCGAAACAACATCTCGATGCCAGCCAGATACTACGCAAGTCACGCAAACTGGATGCGAACATTGACCGTGTGACCGTCTACCGGACCCTCGCCCTCCTTAAGCGTTATGGCCTGGTCGACGAACTTGACCTGATGCATCTCGAAGGCGAGAAGCATTATTACGAGCGTCGGCCCCAGCGTGATCATATGCACATGGCCTGCTTGCGCTGCGGCAAGATAATGGAATTCGAGAGTGATCTCTTCGATCGTCTCAAGGGTCAGATCCAGCGCGAATGCCAGTTTCACATCGTGGTGACGCGAATGGAAATTGGAGGATACTGCTCACATTGTCGAACTGCTCGGGCTGCCTGAGCGTTGGGCAGCGCAGCAGGTCCGGCACGACGCTGGTCGCCCTACTCGCGTTGCAACTGGTTGCAAGAACATCGCAACAGAAAATATCTTCCGACATTGACGATTCTCCTTTGCCGCAGTTAGAGTGATAAGTTCGTAATAGCCACTTGCAACTCATTTGCATCTAGGAAGAACCCGCTTGCCGCGTCTTGGACATGTCCTAGCCTTTGCAATCGGCGCCTGTTTCCTGCTGCCCGCGGCCCATGGTCAGGAGGCGCCGTATTTCGTCACCTACGATCACCACATGGAAGAGCCCGGGAACCTGGAAATCGCGACATCCAGCACGCTAGGGGTTCCACGTTCAGATCAGCGCTTCTTCATTGCGCCATACGCCGAATTCGAATATGGCGTGACTGGACGTTGGACCTCAGAACTTTACCTGGAAGGACAATCGACGTCTGGTGACAGCGCAGTTTTTACCGGGTGGCGATTGGAAAATAGGTTCCGGCCTCTGGCGCGCGAACACCGCATCAATCCAATTCTTTACATCGAATACGAAGGCATCAACGAGGCCACGCGCATCCAAAAGGAAGTGGTAGGAAATGCACCCGGCTTTGACGAGCCCAACTCCGAATTGACCCAGACTCACGCTCACGAACTGGAGACCAAGCTGATTCTCTCCAGCACAGTTCACGACTGGAATTTCGCGGAGAACTTTATAGTCGAGAAGAATCTTTCTGCGGCTGAGGGCTTTGAATTTGGCTATGCGCTCGGTGTCTATCGGCCGCTCGCCACCCTGGCGTCGGCGAAGAATTGCCGTCTCTGCCGGGAGAATTTCAGCGCCGGTGCGGAGCTTTACGGCGGGCTGGGCAGCACGAACGGTTTTGGATTCCACAACACCGCCCATTACTTTGCGCCGGTTCTTTCCTGGCAAATCAGCAATAACACCAGCTTGCACTTCTCTCCAGCAATCGGTTTGACCCACAAAAGCAATCCTGTGCTACTGCGGTTCGGATACAGCTACGAGATCCGAGGTTTCGGCAGCAAGCTGGCACGGATGTTCGGAGGCAAGCCGTGAGCGCGATCCGGGCGGGGCTGAGCGCGGCTTTCACGATTGCTCTCCTGAGCCCGCTGTTGGGACAGAATACGTCTTATCGGCCCGATCCAAACTGGCAAACGCCAGCAGAGGCGGCATCCCGGAAAAATCCACTGGCGGCAAGGCCAGAGACTGCGACTGGAGGCAAGAAGCTCTTCATGCGAAATTGCGTCGAGTGTCACGCGGAAGATGGCAGTGGAAAGCCGAAGAAGCACGCTGCCGATTTGCAATTGCCAGTCGTACAGGCGCAGAGCGATGGGACATTATTCTGGAAAATCACCAATGGGAATCCCGACCGCGGTATGCCATCCTTCAGCCGCTTGCCGGAAATGCAGCGCTGGCAGTTGGTGCTTTTCTTGCGGACACTGAAATCCGCTCCCCAGGAAAATAACTCGGCGCCAATGTCGTTACGTTGAACTGATGAGTGTCTATCGGCATTTATCCGCCCACACGCCTCGCGGGCACGGAGGACGTCATAGAAGTTGGTCGGAATCAGTCCGCCGCCACCCTCGCCACCTTGGTCACGTTTCCGGACCCAATCCGCATCGAGTAGAACGAGCGGTACACGAAAGTCACCGACACCAAAAAGAAGACCAGGGCAAGAATATTGCTGACGTTTGCCCCTGCCTCGTTCGTCAATTTCACCGCCAACTCCACAGCCAGCAGCCCAAAAAGCGTAGTGAACTTGATGACCGGATTCAAAGCCACAGAAGAAGTATCCTTGAACGGATCGCCCACCGTATCGCCGATGACCGTGGCATCGTGCAGCGGAGTCCCTTTCTGTTTCAATTCAACCTCGACAATTTTCTTCGCGTTATCCCAAGCCGCTCCCGCATTCGCCATAAAAATTGCCTGGTAAAGCCCAAAAGTCGCAATCGAGATCAGGTATCCAATGAAGAAAAACGGTTCCACAAAAGCAAACGCCAAAGTAGCGAAAAACACCGCAATAAAGATATTCAGCATCCCCTTCTGCGCGAACTGAGTACAGATTTCTACTACCTTTTTGCTGTCGGCTATTGAGGCTTTTTCTACGCCTTCCAGCTTGATGTTGGCTTTGATGAATTCTACGGCGCGGTAGGCGCCTGTCGTCACGGCTTGGGTGGAGGCGCCGGTGAACCAATAGATCATGGCGCCGCCGGTGATGAGGCCTAGCACGAAGGGGGCGTGCAGCAGCGACAGTTTGTCTACGTTCGTGGCGAGCCCGCGGGTCAGTGCCATGATGATGGAGAAGATCATGGTGGTAGCGCCTACTACTGCCGTCCCGATCAGCACTGGTTTGGCGGTGGCTTTGAAGGTGTTGCCGGCGCCGTCGTTTTCTTCGAGCAGGTCTTTGGCGCGTTCGAAGTTTGCGTCCATTTTGAAGTCGCGCTTGAGTTCGGCGGTAATGTTGGGAACCTGCTCGATCAGCGACAATTCATAAACAGATTGCGCGTTGTCTGTAACCGGGCCGTAAGAGTCGACCGCAATGGTTACCGGGCCCATGCCCAGGAAGCCAAACGCGACCAGTCCGAAGGCGAACACTGGGGCTGCGATCATGAGTCCCCTCAGGCCCATCAGGCTGAAGTAGTACCCGACCGACATTAGCGCGACCATCGAGAGACCCAGCCAGTAGCCGGAAAAGTTGCCCGAGACGAAACCCGAAAGAATCCCGAGCGAAGCGCCGCCCTCTTGTGCGGAAGTCACAACTTCTCTCACGTGCCGCGATTCGGTCGAGGTGAAGACCTTGACGAGTTCGGGAATGACTGCACCGGCGAGCGTCCCGCAGGAGATAATTGTGGCGAGCTTCCACCATTGAGTCGAGTCGCCGCCAAGAACAGGAATGATGAGCGACGAGATCACGTAAGTAAGCGCAATCGAAACAATGGACGTGATCCACACCAGCGAAGTCAGTGGCGCCTCGAAATTCATTTCAATGGCATTGCCATATCTAGCCTTAGCAATAGCGGCATTGATGAAATATGAGGCGGCGCTGGCAATCAGCATCACCACGCGCATAACAAAGATCCACACCAGCAACTGCACCTGCACGGTGGGATCTTTCACGCCCAGCAGAATGAAAGTAATCAGCGCCACGCCGGTGACGCCGTAAGTTTCAAAGCCGTCAGCGCTGGGACCGACGGAATCGCCCGCGTTGTCACCGGTACAATCTGCAATCACGCCCGGGTTGCGGGCGTCGTCTTCTTTAATCTTGAAGACAATCTTCATCAGGTCGGAACCAATGTCGGCGATCTTGGTAAAGATGCCTCCCGCGATACGCAGTGCTGCCGCGCCCAACGACTCGCCAATAGCGAAGCCGATGAAGCAGGGGCCAGCGTAGTCACTCGGAATAAAGAGCAAGATGATGAGCATCATCAGCAACTCAACGCTGATCAGCATCATGCCAATGCTCATGCCGGCTTTAAGCGGAATTTCGTAGATGGGGAATGGCTTGCCCGCGAGTCCGGCGAAGGCGGTGCGCGAATTAGCGAAGGTGTTCACGCGAATGCCGAACCAGGCGACGCCATAGCTGCCCGCAATTCCCACCACGCTGAACAGCAAGATGACGATCACTCGCACGGCTTCATACTTCAAGAGGACGCCGAAGTAGAGGACGATGATGACCGCGATGAACGCCCACAGCAGCAGCAGGAATTTTCCCTGGGTGATGAGGTAAGTCTTACAAGTTTCGTAAATCAATTCCGAAATCTCGCGCATGGCGCGGTGCACTGGCAGGTTTTTCAGGCGAGTGTAGATGGTGAGCCCGAAAAGCAGTCCGAAAACGCAGAACAGGATTCCGAAGAGCAGCAGGCGGTGGCCGTCTACTCCTAGAAACTGGACTTGCGACAGGTCAGGCAACTTCAGGTTAGCCTCCCCGCCGACTTCCGAGCTGGGCTGGGCGAAAGCGGCGGCCGCGCCGAGCGTTAGAAACGCCGCGGCGACCGCGAATGTCTTAGCGAACCGGCATCCTAAGGACGCAAGATTAGCCATCCAGATGCGCATGGGTATCCTCCAGGGATAAGAACTTGATCAGGAATGAGCACGTGTTTCATTGCGTGTTACGGCCCTGCCATCCGGCAGACGTATGCCTCCGAACTCTTCTTTATAGCATCGGAGGGAGCGCATTGCCGGAGTTCCGAACACGCTTCCACTGCAAGACTAGAACAGGAGTGCTGAGCTTGGCCGCGTCGGACTAAATTGTGCCGCATCATCACGCCAGGGCACAGCCCAGCCTGAATGGCCGCGACACACAAAACGGGCATTTATAGCATGTTGGGGAGGGGAGGTCAAACGGAAGGGGAAGGTTGGTATCAGCCGCAAAGTGCATAGATCCTTCGGGTCGCCGAACCTTCGCTTTGCTCAGGCGTGACTCGCTCAGGATGACAGGCTTGGGGGTTGCGTACAGTTCATTGGAACTGTGGCTTGGAAAGACAGGAATGAGGGTGGTACGAACGGCATCGTCATCGGACGCAGAATGCAAAGGTCCTTCGTGTCGCCGAGCCTTCGCTTGGCTCAGGCTCGGCTTGCTCAGGATGACAGTTCAGAGGAATTCTGATTTCGGTTCGCCCGTCACAGACATTTCGAACTGCTGTCATCCTGAAGGCGTCCGTCGTACTGCGAAGCAGAACGATGAACAACCGAAGGATCTATGTACTCCTCGCCAAAGTTCTACTACGTTTACATCATGACGAACCGCTCGAAGACGCTATACACGGGAGTGACCAGCAAACTGGAAACACGGGTGTTTGAACACAAAAACGGCTGCAAGCATGGCTTTACCTCGCGCTACAAACTCGATCGCCTGGTATATTTCGAGCGTTTCGGAGCCGTGCATGCAGCCATCGCCAGAGAAAAGCAAATAAAAGGACTGCTGCGGATCAAAAAAATTGCGCTTATCGTATCGCAAAACCCAACTTGGAAAGACCTGAGTAAAGGATGGTACGAGCAGCATCGTTATCAGCCGCAAAGTGCATAGATCCTTCGTGTCGCCGAGCCTTCGCTTTGCTCAGGTTCGGCTCGCTCAGGATGACAACCCAGGGGAGGAAGCAGAGCAGGATGATCCGTCTGGAAACTCCCGCCCTGTCTCTCCAAGACCCGGCCGTCGCGAAGAATTAATAGATTCTGAAATCCCCTTACTGTCTAAGCCCCATCTCCCGACTGCTTTTCCCTCAGCAAATCTTCTACGTCGCCGATCTTGTCGCCCAACGAATTCAGCTTGCGCGCCAAGCCCTGAATTTCGGACTCAGAACGACGGTTGACTTGGTAATCGAGTTCGCCGCGCAGACGATCTTTTGTGTCCTGGCGATTCTGGCTCATCATGATGACCGGCGCCTGGATCGCGGCCAGCATGGAGAGGAAGAGGTTCAGCAGAATGAATGGATAAGGGTCCCAAGCCGAGCGATGCAAAGTTGAATTGATGCCGGTGTAAATGAGGATTGCGACCGCGAAGGCGATGATGAACGTCCACGATCCTCCAAAGCGGGCTACCGAGTCGGCGATGCGCTCGCCGAATGTGGCTTCCTCTTCGATCACCTCGTTAGGATTGCGACTGGCACGCAGGCGGACGAGCTGCTGCGAGGCATGGAACTGACGCGCCAGCACGCTGAGCATATCCATACCCGCATGCGGTTTGCGTTGCAGTAGAACCAATATGTCCTGACGATCGACTTCGATGCAGACGGTTTCCTCGATCGCCGTGGCGTTGGTTTGATGGGGAGTCTGCTCGAGCATGGAGGCGAAGCCAAAGAACTCGCCATGGGTGGGCTCGTCGATGAGGACCTCCTGGTGGTCCTGGTCCACGGTGGTGACACGGACGCGGCCGGAGAGCATGACGTAGGCCAAGCCGCCCGGGTCGCCAATCTTGTAGATACGTTGGCGCGGAGCAAAATTCCGCAGCTCGACCTGACCCGCCAAAACCGCGGTCTCATCTTCATCGAGCAGAGCAAAGAGGGGGACATGTTTTAACACTTCCGGTTTGCACGCCATCACTCACCTCGTCCTGTGAAAGTGGATGGGCCAGATCCATCCATGCTGGACATTTTAAAGTGAGGCGTGCCCGGAATTGCGTTAGAAGCGAAAGACTACGCCGGCAGAGTAACGGAAGCTGTTCTGGTGTCCGCCGATGCCGTTGAAGAACCCGGTGGATAATGCATCAAACGAGCTCAACTGGGTGTGCAGGTAATCGATCTGGACGGCACGAATTGCGAATCTGGGAGTCACACCGATATCGACACCGCCGCCGAAATCCATAGCAAAGCCAGTCGCGCTCTTAAGGGGCGTAGATAGGTCACCGATTAGGGGCAGACCAACAACGCCACTGAGGCTGGAACGGGCTGCGCCGAACAAGGCATGTGCGAACACAGCATTTTTGCCGAAGCGGGCGGTGGCGGTCGGTCCAACCAGGAAGTCATAGAACTGCTGGTTGGCGGAGGCCGTTATCCCCGGAAGGGGCGAGAAGGAAATCGCCGAACGGTAGTTACCGTCAAGCTGGGCGGTGATCCCGAAATAGCGGCTGAGGTTGACCGTGCCCTGGCCGGTCCAACCGTTGAAACCGTTGTTGTTGTTGCGGAGATAAGAGTAGCCGCCAAAGATCTCCGCCTTGGGAGCGGCAGTCTCCTGGGCCAGTAGTATTGATGGCGCGAGCAAAATAGCAGACAGTAAAATGACACACGTGCGCATTTCTCCAGGCTCCTTAGATAGAGGGATTTTAGTAGAGTGCTTTTCTTACTGGGATGCAGGCTGAGGGCGGAAAGAGAGCCAGCATAGGATTTTATGAGTAAAGAAAATGAGGACGCGGACTACGGTATTTAGGGAAGGCCAGGCTGCATCAGATAGTCACCGGGAAGGGACGGCTCAGGATGGACATGCCAATCCAATGCAAGCATTTGAATGAAATTCGGGTCACCACCCCAAAGGCGCACGTTTGTGAAGACTGCGTGAAGCTCGGTGACACGTGGGTGCACCTGCGATTATGCCTCAGTTGCGGCCACATCGGATGTTGCGACTCATCGAAGAACCGGCACGCCACCAAGCATTATCGCAAGATCGGTCATCCGCTCATACGGTCCATTGAGCCGGGTGAACACTGGGTCTGGTGCTACGTGGATGAGGTCGAGGCAGGGGAATTGCCCGACTAAGGCACGTGGGTTTCACGAGTGTCGAGTACGGACGGGATTTGCTCGCCCCTTGCGATGGGCCGCCGTGACCTACCTCGCAACCCAGGCTGACTTCGCAGTCCTGCGATGTGCAGCAAACCGGCGGACGTTCGCGGAGAGGCGCTCGGACTATTTAGGCTACAGCACTCCAGCCGTGGCGTTCATCAGCCCGTCGATGTCGGCGCCCAGGTCTCGCCCATCCGTCCCCGCATTTTTGTAGGGGCTGCTAGACAAGAGGTGGTAGTCGCCGAGGTTGCCCTGGTTGTAGTCCACAAAACCGACAGTGCCCCAGTCGCTGGCAAAGAACTGGAGACAGCTGCTCAGCGTGCCACAGTTGCCCGTGCTGGGATAAGGCGAAGCAGGTGCGGGTGACTTGGAAGCGATGATTGCGTTATTGGTAAAGCTCCAAGTCGTTCCCATACACCCCTCGAGGGTTCCAATGGCTCCGGCGACGCCGTGCAGAGCACATCCGGGATTGCCAGTCGCGTTCACCAGGGAATGGAATCCATAGTTGCCGGCGCCGAACAAATTGTTGTTAAAACTGAAATTACTGATCACCTGTGGCGGTCCATTGAGTATGGCATTTCCGATGCCCGAGCCTACCGGGAAGCCAGTATTGTGTTCGATGGAAATATCGTGAGGCCAATTTTGCTGTTGGTCGGTGTCGAGGTTAATCAATGCACCGTCGGAGCAGCAGGAACCGGGACTGTACACCGATTGATTGACATCATCCAGCAGGTTGTCGTGAATACTGATGTTGTAGGCTGAAGCTGAAAGATAACTGCAATGACCGGTACCTCCGCCTGACTCACCGGGACAGGTGGTCGCTTTGGTGACCCCGATTCCCAGAGCGTTTACGGTGTGGCGGACAATGTTGTAGCGGAAGACGATGTCGTGCACTGTGCAACCCGGACAGGTTCCATACTGGTTCTTGGGATAGAAGAGGATGGCAGTGCCTTTCTGCCCCATCTTCCAGTTGTTTTCGAAGATGTTTCCCTCAACGAATTCGCGAACTCCGGTCTTACTCTCAAACAGATTCTTGACCAAAAAGAGAGTTCCGAAGTAGGCACCGTTGGATTGCCACCAGATCAGCGGCTTGAACAAGTGATTGCGACGTATTTCAACGTCACTAACATTGGTTTGAGAAGCACCGCCGCCCCAAAGAATATTCTCGCCGGCGGCCTCGATAAAATTGTTGACGATTTTGACCGGCCCCGGCCCCGTGAGGGATGAAACAGCCGCTGAATCAGCGCCCCAGCCGGAAGTCTTGGAATGAATGTCGCTGATAGTGGAGTCGATGATCCCTATATAACTACTATTGTCGAAAGCTATGCCACGGACATCCTCGTTGGTGGCCGTGCCGTGGACCCAACATCGGTCGAAGATGATGTGGTCGGCGTACTTGAGCATGACCAGGTCATAGTAACCCCAGGCGCCCTTCATGCCGGTGTCAGCGATTTCCAAGCCAATCAAGCGATAGTAGTTGGCGCCGGCGGTGTTGTTGATGATGTTGATTTGGTTCTTGGTGCCCGTGATAGTGGCCGTCACCTTGGCAGTGGAGATGCAGTTAAACGCGGGCCTGCCGGGCAACGACGATACCCCTGCGTAGCAGGGAGTCACGCGCGTGCCTTCGTCGGGAAGACCAGAACCGATGGCAGCGCTGCGAATCGTAATGTAATGACTCGCATCACAGTTTTTTGCGGGCAGGGTGAAGCCGGAATAAGTTTGGCCCCCTTGGAGAACCAAGATATCGCCGCAGTGCGCATTATTAATGGCTATTTGTAAACTGCTACCAGGGCCGACTTGTACGACTGCTCCGCTGGAGGGAGTTGCGCTCACGGCGGTGTGGAAACAACCGGTGGGCACGGCGGCCGGACCGTCAGAGGAACCAAAGTTAGGAACGTCGCCCGGATCACAGTAGCGATTATCCGCTCCGTCAGATGGGGGCGGTGGTGGTGGCGGAGGCGGCGGTGATGGCGGAGTAATGACCAGGCTGGCGCTAGCCTGTGCCTTGGGGTCAACCAGACTAGTCGCAGTCACAGTCACTGGCTTCGAGCGAGTTACCGATGGCGACCGAAATAGTCCAGAATTAGAGATTGTTCCAGCAGTAGTCGACCAGGACACAGCGGTATAACTGGTATCGCGAACCGTGGCGGTAAACTGCTGAGTGCTTCCGGAAACGAGCCTCATGGCAGCCGGCGATATTGCGACGCTTACGTGCGACCCGCCGTTGGGAGGTTCAACGTTCAAGTTGAGTGTGGTCTCACCGTGATCATCGTCCGCGTCCGTCACCAGTACGGTGAAACCAAATTTTCCGGTTGAGTGCGGCATCCCGGAAAGACTGCCGGTACTGGAGTCCAGGGTAAATCCACGGGGAAGTTTTCCCCCAGTAACAGAGAGTTTGTACGGCGCCGATCCCCCGCGAATCGTAAGAATCGAGTTGTAGGGAGTTCCAACCGTGGCCGGGGGCAGGTTCGTCGAAAGTGTGATCGGCCCGTTAGACTCCTGGCCGGACTTCGAAATCAAGTTCGGACCGAAAGGTCCTCCGGATAGGCTGCAAGCGGCGGACAGAAACGTCAGCAGCAAAACGAGGGCAACCCACGTGACGTTCAAACGTGGAGATCTGGAGATAACGGGTCGCGCTTTGCCACACTCACAAGGGCCGATGGAGGCTGGGGACATCGGGTATTCCTTATTCGGAAAATTGGGGACGTCGAAGGTTCAGTCCTTGAGTGGCACTTTAGTGGCGTTATCAGCGAGGGCATAGATCACGGAGGTCGTGGCCCTTCAGGTCACACAGAAGTACATGCACCTCACAGTGGGTTCGAAACAATGCGGGAGGAGCGAGTAATGTCAGCGAGCGGTTACTGCTACTGGGGAGTTTTGTAAATTCGACTTGGTGACAACGTCGTCGAGAATCGCAGCGAGCCTGTTCGCTACCTGCGCCCAACTGTAGTTCTGTTCTACCAGCTGGCGTGCGGCTAAGCCTATTCGCGTGCGCCGCTCGGAGTCGCGCAGCAGGGTGATCACAGCATCGGCAAATTTTGAAGGATCATCGGCCAACAGCAAATGTTCGGAGTCACGCACCGGCAGACCTTCTGACCCGATTGAAGTGGAAACCACGGGTTTGGCCATGGCCATGGCTTCGAAAATCTTCAAGCGCGTGCCGCCGCCGATGCGCAAAGGCACGATGCAAATCGAACCCCGCGCCATGAATGGACGAATATCTTCCACCCACCCCGTGAGCTCGATGTTGGTTTCCGTAGCGGCAAGCTGCTGCAAACGAGGAGAAGGTTTACGTCCTACAACGCAGAGAGAAACGCCTGGTACCTGCTGCCGAATGAGCGGAAGAATTTCTTTTACGAAATAGAAAATAGCATCTTCATTGGGTAGCCAATCCATGGAACCGGTAAACACCAGCGAATGGGGAGCCGCAGGTTCCGGGTTGGGTTTGAAATACTCCACATCCACGCCGGTCGGGATCACAGTGATCTTCGAAGGATCGAGGAACCTCAAAAACTCGTCGCGGTCATTGTCCGAAACGGCTAGCACATGATCGGCTTTTTGCAGATATCTTCTTTCCGCCGCGGCCATTGTCTTCCATTCTCGCCACGAAAGTGCCTTCCAGAGTGGGTTTCGTGCCACCTCGTAATGTCGCCGCCAGATCATGGCTTCCACGTTATGAGTGAACAATATTTTGGGGCAGGGCCAATCCCAGGGAATCACCCCAACGGGCATGATGAAATCACAGACGATGACATCGTAAGTTTCCTGCGCAAGCAGGTGTTGCAGCGCTCGACGGACTTGCGGTCGGCAAAACTTTGTAATGTTGTAAGGCTCCCGCGAGAATAGGCGAACGCTGTAATCGTATAATTCGCCGAAACTCTTGGCGGCCGGGAGATCGAGTGGAAGGCAGACTACCTGCTGAAAGATAGTCTTCAATTGGGGATGGATGTCATTGGGATGAGCTGGATAAAAAGAAAACAAGGTGATTGAATGATTGCGGGCCAGCTCGCGAAGAATGTTGTAGCTCCGGATCTTGCCGCCGCTGTCGGTGGGAACCAGGCCTCCCGCCTTGACCCAGAGAATTTTCATGGCCGCGGCCGCTTACCAGCAGATCCCTTCATACTTGATTGGCCCTTGGAGACGGCGAGTTTTCTCGAGATTAACGAGGTCGATCACCAGCTGATCAGGACGCAGGTTGCTGAGCGATGCTTTGTTCAGGTCGCGAGTGGCGATGACCACCACCTCGGCGTTAACGAGGACTTCCTCCAGCGTCGGACAAAGTAAGGAGCCGATATGAGGAATGACTTCTTCAATATATTGACGGTTAGAGCCGATCAAACGACCGAGGGCAACGTTATCGTCCCAAATCTGAATCTGGCGTCCTTCGCCGATAAGGCGCTTGGCCAACTGTACTTGCGGACTCTCACGAAGATCGTCAGTCGCAGCCTTGAAGCTGAGACCAAGTATCCCAATTTTCTTCTTGCCGGTTCGTAGAACCATTTCCACGGCGCGCTCCAGGTGCTCTTCATTGCTTGGCAGCAAAGACTCGAAGAGAGGCAGCTTGAGGTCAAGTTCCTTGGCCCGATAGTTGAGGGCGCGAACATCTTTAGGCAGGCAGGAGCCGCCAAAAGCAAACCCCGGTTTGAGGTAGCTGGCGGAGATGTTGAGCTTGGTGTCGGCAGTAAAAATCTCGACGACGGATTCCGCGTCGACAGCAAGCTCCTTAGCCAAGGTGCCAACCTCATTGGCGAAGGCGACTTTTACAGCGTGCCACGCATTGCAAACGTATTTCACCATTTCAGCAGACCGGAAAGAGGTCTCAAAAATGCGGCCCGGCGCCCAGGAGTAGAGTTCCCGCAGGACGCGGCTGTGAGCGGGATCGGCGGCGCCCAGAATGGTAATCGCCGGCTGCAGAAAATCGGCAACGGCAGTTCCTTCGCGCATGAACTCGGGATTCACGCAGACGCCGAAATCTGTGCCCATGCGCTTGTCGCTAGCGTTTTCGAGAGTTGGGATCACAATTGATTCCGCCGTCCCCGGCAGCACAGTGCTGCGCAGTACAACCAAGTGAAAAGTTTTTTTCTTTTTCAGCGCGGCCCCGATTTGACGGCACACCGGTTCGATATGGCCCAGATCGAGCTTGCCATTGCGGAGACTCGGCGTACCAACACATAAAAAGGAAATTTCAGTCTTGAGGACTGCCGCCTCTGCATCCGTAGTAGCGTGCAATCGGCATGCCTTGTGACAATCAGCAAATAACTCGCTGACTCGTGGCTCGACGATTGGGCTATGGCCCGCTTCCATTGCCTCCACTTTAGAGGAGCTCAGATCTACGCCAAGGACGTGATTCCCCTTGTGCGCGAGACATGCCGCGGTGACCGCGCCGACGTAACCCAGGCCGAAAACGCTAACTGAACCCTTCATACGAACGCCTAATCCTCGATCACTGCGCGCCACCTGATTGGTGCTGGCTCATGGAAGAGCCTTCATTCAGGTCTCATTTTCAATAATTTAGATCGGCTGCCTGAATATGAAGAATCATTCCTCGCGAGACTGCTTGAGCACCGGGGTGCACACGCGAAGGAGGTTTCCTCCCGAATAGAGGAAAATAACAGGTAGTATTTAAACTGTCGAGCTTGCTTTTGGAACAACACATGCTGCCCCGCTTGATTACTAACGTCAAGTAGATCAAAGGGATGACCGTCACCCCCTCAAATCAGGAGTTTGCAATCACCCACCAGGCCGATCCACAGGGACCAGGGACCGCGGCGCTTCCGCAGGCAAGGCCGGAGGCATTCCAGCGGCGAAAGGTTTTTTTCCTGGTGGACTCATTCAATGTGGGGGGTACTGAAAGCCAGGCTGTGGAATTAGCGCGACGTATGGATCCGGCTGCGTACGACCTGACGGTGGGTTGTCTGAAGAAGGAAGGGCCACTACTGGATCGGCTGCAGAAGTCTTCGATTCAGGTAATCGAATTTTATCCCCAGGGCGGTATCGATTCGATCGGCGGTGCGCGGGAGATGTTACGGCTCGCTGCTTTTTTAAGAAGGGAACGTTTCGAGGTTGTGCACACTCACGATCTGTGGTCGAACCTGCTGGGTGTGCCGGCGGCACGAATGGCTCGCGTTCCGGTGATTGTCTCCAGCCGGCGCGACCTGTCGCAATTCGCCTGGTACAAAACAAGCCGCCGCGTATGGTTGCGTCGCATACAGAATCTGTCGAACATTGTGCTGGCCAATGCAAACTCCATCCGCGAGGGCTTGATTGCAGAGGACGGATTCGCGCCAGAAAAAATACGAGTCATCCGCAACGGCGTAGAAACGGAAACAATTCAGACGACGGCGCGAGACCGCGAACGCCTATTCCCGGGAATCGGTAACAGCAAGCTGGTGGTGCTGGTTGGAAATATGCATTCTGACGTAAAGGGCCACCCTTGGCTCATCGAGGCAGCTCAAACTGTGGTTCGGGAATTTCCGTCAACCCGGTTTGTACTTGTGGGGGATGGCCAGGACAGAAAGAAATGCGAAAATCAGGTAGCCAACTTGGGATTGCGGCAGAATTTCCTTTTTCTCGGCCGCCGCAAGGATGTTCCTGAGATTCTTGCGTGCTGCGACGTTGCCGTACTGCCCTCGCGGGCTGAGGGTTTACCGAACGCTGTGCTCGAGTATCTCGCGAGCGGGTTGCCCACGGTGGCCACTGAGATCGGCGGGATCACCGAAATCATTCAGGATGGAAACACGGGTGTGCTGGTTCCGCCGGAGAATTCTGACGCTCTGGCCAGGGCGGTGGCGCGGCTGTTGCGTGATCCTGAACTGTCCCGAAAACTGGGCCGAAGTGGTCGGGAGTATGTTCAGCGAAATTTCAGTTTCGAGCGGCTGGTCCGCGAGGTAGATGCTCTTTATACCGAACTGCTGGAGTCGCGCGGCCATTCAAGCCGCATGAACAGTACGTCGCGCTGGTCGCAACGGCGCAACACACTCGCGCAACGGTGGAAACATCGAATGACGCGGCTGGCCGCGATGAATCGAGATGAACTTCTCGACCGGGCGCGGCAATACTTGTCCGCCCGCGCCGACGGGTTGCGCTTCCGGCTAGGATTAGATTTTCCATCCGAAATACATAACGGCACGACGACAAAACACCCCGGGTTCTTTTTTCGGCCTGAACAGGTGCTGTCGCTATGCGGCGTGCTCAAACAGCGCATGCCCAATCAAGTGGATCAAATTGTCCGCCAGGCTGAGCGCATCTGCCGTCATCACTTTGATCTACTGGGCTACGAAAATATCGATTACGGGAACGAAATCGAGTGGAATTGCGATCAGGTGCACGGCAAGCGAGCTCCGGGAAAACCGTGGTTTCAGGTCCCCTATCTCAATTTTCAAGAAGTCGGCGACAGCAAGATTACCTGGGAGCTTAACCGCCACCAACATTGGGTGACGCTTGCCAAAGCCTATCGCTTGAGCGGCGACGAACGCTTCGCGAATGAAATATTCCGACAATGGCAGCACTGGCACAGCGCCAATCCCTATCCGATCGGGATAAATTGGGCCAGCAGTCTGGAGGTGGCCTTCCGCAGCCTTTCCTGGCTGTGGGTATATTTTCTGCTGGCAGATGCTCCAGTCACGCCCAGCGGCTTCCGGTCGGAGTGGTTGCGGGCATTGGAAATCAACGGACGGCACATCGAACGGTATCTATCAACGTATTTCTCCGCCAACACTCACCTGTTGGGGGAGGGCGTAGCACTGTTTTTCATGGGAGTGCTGTGTCCAGAGCTGGCTGCTGCGGAACGATGGAAGCAACGAGGCCTGGAGGTCGTCTTGCGCGAAGCGGAGCACCAGGTGCAAGCCGACGGGCTGCATTTTGAGCAGTCGACTTATTACCATGTGTATGCGCTTGATTTCTTCCTGCACGCGGCGATCCTGGCATCGGTCAATGAAATTCCTCTTCCTAAAAAATTCGAACTGAAGTTGGAGAAGATGCTGGATGCGCTCCTGCTGTTGAGCCGACCGGGAACACCGGCCCAGCTTGGTGACGATGATGGTGGCCGCCTTTTCGACCCGCGCCGCAACCGGAGCGAGCACATGCTCGATCCTCTGGCCACCGGCGCTGTTCTTTTTGGCCGTGGCGATTTCAAGCTGGTTTCGGGAGGCTTGCGGGAAGAGACACTTTGGCTGCTCGGCTCGAATGGAATCGATGAGTTCGACCGGATATCGGAAAAAGTGTTAGACAACAATTCAGTTGCGCTGCCGGCTGGCGGGATCTATCTGATGACGAGTGCGGAAGCGGGGTATCAGCTCATGGTGGATGCCGGACATCACGGGGCAATTACTGGAGGCCACGGGCACGCCGACGCACTCAGCGTCTGCGTGAATTGCAAGCAGGGCCCGCTGCTCATCGATCCCGGGACATTCGAGTATGTGGGAAGCGACTCGAGCCGCGATCAGTTTCGCGGCACCGCTGCCCACAACACTTTGCAGATTGATGGGTTGAATCAGGCGGAGCCAAAAGGACCGTTCGCGTGGGTTCGATTGCCGAATGTGAAGCGAGAGCGCTGGATCAATGGTGACCACTTCGATCTGTTTGCGGGCACTCAGGATGGATATGCACACCTGGAACATCCGGTGATTCATTGCCGATGGATATTCGGTTTGAAGTCCCGTTTCTGGCTGGTTCGAGATGTCGCGATGGGAAGAGGGCAGCATCGCTTGGATCTTTTCTGGCACTTGGACCCCGGTCTAAGACAGGGCCGCAACGGCAGGGAGATTTTCCACGCTGAGAATGGCGGGCAAGGATTGGGATTGCTAACTGCCCACGGGCATGATTGGTCCCAAGAAGTTTCCGAGGGCTGGTGGTCTCCCGCTTACGGGCGTAAAGAACCGGCGCCGGTTGCGCACTTTGGTACTGTGGCAGAACTGCCCACGGAGTTTGTAACTTTATTGGTTCCGGGGGTTGAGAAGGGGGAGCAGGAACTGGGTAAGATCGTGCGGATTGAAGGCAGCAGCATTGCGAAGGTCTGTGGATACCGGTATCGAACATCGTCGGAAGAAGAGCATTGCATCGTCTTCGGGACCGCAGGTGAGCATTGGACACTAGGACCCTGGCGTAGTGATGCGGAATTTATGTATTGGGGAGTGGAACGGGACGGCCTGACTCGTACTCTAATCTTCTGTAACGGAACTTATGTCGAGAACAGCGGGCGACGCATCGTTTCTTCAAAGCAGCGGATCACAAGGTGTGAGCTAATGGGCAAAGGCAAAGAGACGACGGTACACTCTTCAGAAAAGGAATCAATTGTGGTGCATGATTCGTTAGAGGGCATTCCGTCAGAGTTGGAAGCAGTGTCACTGGTGAGCACCTTACCCGATTCAAAGACAGGGTCGCAAGAGATGCCCTCCGGCAGGACAGGCGTTTAGACATGTGCGGGATCTGCGGAATCTTACATACCGATCCTCAGCAGCGGGCAGAGCGCAGCACGCTGGCCAGGATGAACCAGCAGATCGTGCATCGGGGACCTGATGACGATGGTTTCTTTGTGGAAGGGAATGTTGGCCTGGCCATGCGCCGGCTGAGCATCGTCGATCTCAAGACTGGGCATCAGCCGATTTCGAATGAAGACGCGAATATCTGGATTGTCTTCAACGGCGAGATCTACAACCATGGACAGTTGCGAGTTGATCTGGAAAATCGCGGTCACCGCTATCGTACGAAGAGCGACACTGAAACCATCATCCACTTGTATGAGGAATACGGCGCCGACTGTGTTAAGTATTTGCGCGGCATGTTTGCTTTTGCCATTTGGGATGCGCGAGAGCGGCGCCTCTTTGTGGCTCGCGATCGCCTCGGTATCAAACCTCTCTACTACTACTGGAACGGCAAAACATTTCTCTTCGGCTCGGAGATCAAGACCATCCTGACATATTTCGAGATGAAGGCTGAGTTCAACCAGAGCGTACTGGCGGAGTATTTGGCCTTCGGCTACATCGCAGGCCCGCACACAATGTTCAGCGGCATTCAAAAGCTCCTACCTGCCCACACCTTGCAACTTGACGAGAATGGCGAACCAGAAATCAACTCCTACTGGGACCTCTCCGTTGCCGCGGATAGCGGTGGTCGTCCCCAAACTTACTACGTAAGAACTTATCGCGAAATGCTGGAAGAATGTGTTTCCAGCCACTTGATGAGCGACGTCCCGCTGGGCGTATTTCTCAGCGGCGGACTGGATTCGAGCGCGGTTGCCGCCCTGACTACGAAGATTCGTCGCGCGCCGATTGAGACATTCTCGGTCGGGTATGGCGAAGAAGCCTACAGCGAACTTCCTTATGCGCGACAGGTCGCGCAGCATTTGGGATCGAGGCATCACGAAATACGAATGCGCCGCGAGGAATTTTTTGATGCGCTTCCCAGGTTGATCTGGCACGAGGATGAGCCGATCGTGTGGCCATCAAGTGTCTCACTTTATTTCGTGGCACGGCTGGCACGCGAGCGCGTCACTGTAGTGTTAACCGGCGAAGGCAGTGACGAGACCCTGGGCGGATACACAAGATATGCGTGGACGATGATGAATTCGCGCATGGATCGAGCCTATCGCACGCTCACGCCGGATAGGCTGCGGAAATTGGTGCGGCAGGGAATCAATGCAGGTCCGCTGGGGGCAACGGCGCGCCGCAAATTAGGCCATACTTTTCTGGGACGGGACGGAGTATCGTGGTCGTCCTTCTACTTCGATAACTTCTACTCGGCCTTCAGCGGCGCGGAGCAGGACGAGCTGCTGACGGAGGACGCTAAGAGCACCGCGGGCGACGCGTATTCCGGTTCCATGGAATACTGGGAATCATCTTCTGGCGATTTATTGCACCGGCTGCTCTACACCGACATCAAGACCTATCTCGTGGAGCTGCTGATGAAGCAGGACCAGATGAGCATGGCGGCATCCATTGAGAGCCGTGTGCCTTTTCTGGATCACGTTTTGCTCGAGTTTGCGGCCAGGATTCCCACGCAATTTTCCATCAAGGGACAGGCGGGGAAATGCATTCTCAAGTCCGCCGTGAAAGACCTGTTGCCGAAATCGATTATCGACCGGAAGAAAGCAGGATTCCCGACCCCATGGGCATACTGGTTGGAAGGACCACAACTCGGAGATCTCGAACGAATTCTGCTGGAGCCACGAAGCCTGGAACGAGGGCTGTTCAAGCCGGAAGTAATGAAGCGTCTGTTTGCGGAACATCGCGCCGGGCGCGCTGATCATGGCAATCGCATCTGGCGGCTGCTGAATCTTGAGCTTTGGCAGCGCGTCTTCATTGACGGTGAAATGCCCGCGCAAGAGCGAGAGTTACAGCAGAACCTGGTTTCTGTGGCGGCCCCTCCTGTGGTTCCGGGAGCTTGAGTCTGAGCGAGACAACGGCCGACAATTATTCGGAACAAACAATCCGAGCCTGCATTCCAAACCAATAATGCTAAGGGTAATCAAGCGCACAGCCTTGCACATGATCAAAGCCGCGGGGGTATTCGGGCTGGTTCGTGACAGCGAGTGGCGCCAAAGACGGCTTTTGATTCTTTGCTATCACGGTATTTCACAGCAGGATGAACACCTGTGGCGGCCGGCTTTGTACCTTGAGCCGAAGACGCTTGAGCAACGGCTCAAGATGCTCAAGGATGGCGGCTATGCTGTCCTGCCTTTCGGAGAGGCAGTTCACCGGCTCTATGAAAACGATTTGCCGCCACGCAGTGTTGCCATCACGTTCGACGATGGGACGTATGATTTCTATAAGCATGGATATCCTCTTCTGAAAAGCTATGGCTTCCCAGTCACGGTATACCAGACCACCTACTACACAGACTATTCCCGCCCAATCTTTAATTTGATTTGTTCTTACATGCTGTGGAAACGGCGGGGAAGCATAGTGGATGCAGGAAAAGAATTGGGACTAGATTCGCCACTTGATCTGACGACCTCACACAGTCGTTTTCTGGTGGAACGCCAACTGGTTCAGAATGCTCTTCGCGACAATTTGGATGGGAAGAAGAAAGATGAGATTGCCGCTGGTCTCGCGAAACTTCTCAATATTGATTACTGCGAATTGGTGAGTAGACGCATGCTCCAGCTCATGAATCCAACGGAAGTGGCTGAACTGGCGACCCAGGGAGTCGATTTCGAGCTTCATACTCATCGCCACCGTACTCCTCAAGATGAGTTATTGTTTCGCAAAGAAATCAGTGACAATCGAAAACGTATTCAGGAAATAACAGGATCTATTGCTCTACACTTCTGCTATCCGAGTGGTGTCTACGCCGTGCCGTTTCTTGATTGGCTCAAAGCGGAGCGCGTGATCTCCGCGACAACCTGTGATGCTGGCCTCGCAACGGCGCAAACCGAGAAACTGTTATTGCCGCGAGTCGTGGATGTTTCCGGCCGAACTCCGATTGAGTTCGAAAGCTGGCTGACGGGCGCGGGTTCGCTGCTGGCGTTCCGCCGGAAGGCTGCACAGAAATATGCTCCGCCCACCGACTAAGTGCGAGCTGCTAGGAGCGGCGGGCGCTCTCTGGCAGGTGGTTATTTACCAATGCAACCAATGCACCCTGAAGATGAGGCCCGCAAGCCAATAAACCGGAGAGCAGTGGAGATTTATTGTTACACCGCAGTGGGGTATCGTCCAATGTGCGCACCACTCCGCCAGCACTCAGTACCAGCGCCGCACCGGCAGCAACGTCCCATTCATTTTTCGGCGTCAGGGTGAAGGTGGCATCGGCCAATCCTGCCGACACAAGAGCAAGCTTGTATGCAACCGAACCCATCGGTTTGATTTTGAAGGCGGTGTCAGTGAACTGCCGCCATTCACCGCGCTTTACTTCGCTGCGGCTGGCGAGCACCAGGGCGCCATCGAGGGTTTTCTTCTGGCTGGGCTGTGCCCGATTGCCGTTGTACGTAACCCCATTTTCTAACGAGCCAATAAAAATCTCGTTGGTTGCGGGATTGCAAATTCCGCCAGCCACGGGACAGCCATTCTCCACCATCGCAATCGATACGCAAAACTCAGGAATTCCCGCAACAAATTCGCGGGTGCCATCCAGCGGATCGACTACCCAAACTCTGTTCTTGGAGAGACGCGAGGCGTCATCCACACTTTCTTCTGAGAGCCAGCCCTCGCCATCCCGCAACAGGTGTTCACGGAGAACTGCGTCAACCTGGCGGTCAGCCTCGGTGACCGGGTCATGCCCAATTTTGTACTCGATCTCGATAGCACCGGGGGTAAAGCGGCTGAGAACCTTGCGCGCAGCCTCCAAACCCGCATGGATGCGTTGCAGTGTTTCCGAGTTTGAGGAACGATTCATGATGTCCTTAAGAAAAGTTTTGTTCCAGTCAAGCCCAAAGCATCCTGGCGCCGGTAGCCAGAAGCACAGTGCAGAGAATGCGACGAAGCCAGAGTACCGGGACCCGCGTGCTCAGATGAGAACCCAACAATCCGCCGGGAATCGATCCAATCAGCAAAGCCCCGACCAGCTTGGGATCAACGTTTCCCAGGCGGAAATGCAAAAAACTGGTAACCCCGGTCAATATGATTGCATGAACAATGTCAGTGCCCACCATTACCTTCGGCGGAAAACTATAAAAGAGTAACAATAACATCATGATGATGCTGCCGGAACCTACAGAGGTCATGCCCACCAGGAAGCCCGCCAGAAGCCCAATGATGGCCATCCCCAAGAATGATTTCATGGTTGGAGGGCGGTTGGTGACACGGTCTTCGATGCGTTGCTGAAACAGTAACAGTGTGGGAATGCAGACCAGTAAGAGCCCGACGGCCGACTTGATGAAGTCGTTGACCCCGGTTCCATAAATTGTCCGCAAATGAGTAAGAAAGCCAACCCCAGCGATCGAGCCAGGAATGCTGCCCACCGCAAGCGCCAGCACCACTTTGCGGCGGACAGTACCTTTGCTCAGGTGCAGCCAACCCGCGCCAATCTTCGTGACGAAATTGAACAAAGCATCGGATCCGACCGCCATGATGGCCGGCACCTTAAGAACGAAAATGAGCAGCGGCAACAGGAGCACACCGCCGCCCAGTCCGGTGAGGCCGATGAGGGTGCCTACCAGAAATCCGATCAAGATCTTGAGTGTTATTGCAGGCATGAAAGACGCGCCGTAGCCTTAATCCCGAAGCTCATGGTCCTGTCGCCGCAGCCCAGCGTCAGCATAGTCTCGATCCACGACGGACAAATGGAAGGCCGTCGCCAGATGTCGTCCGCTATTTCCCCTGTCCATTTACCCCGATAAAGCCCTGTTGTTCAAGGTGAAGAATAATTTCCTGAGCGGCCTCCTCAGGCGACAGGTCGGCGGTGTTGATCACCACTTCCGCGTCCGCCGGAGTTTCGTAGGGGTCGGAAATACCAGTGAATTCCTTGACGATTCCCGCCCGCGCCTTGGCATACAGTCCTTTACGGTCGCGTTGCTCACAGACCTCCAGGGGGGTAGCGATATGAACCAGGACGAAGCCGCCGAAGGGCTCGATCATCTGACGCACCGCCTTGCGGACCGCATTATAGGGAGCGATGGGGGCGCAGATGGCGATGCCGCCGTTCTTGGTAATCTCCGAGGCGACATAGCCGATGCGGCGGATATTGATGTCGCGATGCTCCTTGGAAAAACCCAGCTCTGACGATAAGTGTTTGCGGACAAGGTCGCCATCAAGCAACGTAACTGGGCGCCCGCCGGCCTCCAAGAACTTGGTGAGCAGCACATTGGCGATGGTCGATTTGCCCGATCCTGAAAGCCCGGTGAAGAAAATGGTTACTCCCTGCTTGTGCCGTGGCGGATAGCTACGGCGCAGTTCTTGAACCACTTCGGGATAAGTGAACCAGCTTGGGATTTCGCGGCCTTCATTCAAGCGCTGGCGCAAATCGGTGCCCGAAAGGTTAAGAACGCGTGCGCTCTTCGGTACTTCGTTGTCGGGCACATACTGATCCTGATCCTCGAGGTACACCATCATGTTGAAAGGCACCATAGCGACGCCGATATCCGCTTCGTGCTTGCGGAAAAGTTCCTGAGCTTCGTAAGGGCCGTAAAACGGTTTGCCGTCACTGTCGTTGCCCGGGCCAGCGTGATCGCGTCCCACGATCTGATGGGTGCAACCATGGTTCTTGCGGATGATTCCGTGCCAGATTGCTTCGCGCGGCCCTCCCATACGCATGGCCAGCGGAAGCATGGCAAGCTTCACTGTTCCTGGCGGGTACTTCGAGAGCAGCAACTGATAGCAGCGGACGCGGGTGTAATAGTCCACGTCGCCGGGTTTGGTCATGCCGACGGAGGGATGCAGCAGCAGATTCGCCTCCACCTGCTTGGCAGCGCGGAAGGTCAGCTCCTGGTGAGCGCGGTGCATGGGATTGCGAGTCTGGAATGCCACCACGCGACGCCAGCCTAAGCGCGCAAACTCCGCTCGCAATTCGGCCGGTGTCAGACGCAATGCGCGGAAATCATAGTGCGAAGGCATTTGCACGCCTTCGACTCGGCCACCTACATACCAGGGATTGCCTTTATTCAGCACATAATCCACGCCGGGGTGAACCATGCTGGTGGTACCAAAGACCGCCTTGGCTTCCGCCTTGCGGTCGGGTTGCCACACATCCTCGACGTGCAGGACGGCGAGCATCACGCCTTCGGGATCGCGCAGCGCAATCTTGCTGGTGCCTGGGGTCAGCTTTTTGGCGAATTCTTCGCTGACATCGAGATTGATGGGCATTGGCCAAAGGGTATTGTTGGCGAGCCGCATCTTGTGGCAGACGCCCTCGTAATCAGCACGCGTCATAAATCCGTGCAGCGGTGAAAACCCGCCGCTGATGAGAAGTTCCAGATCGCAAAGTTGGCGTGGGGTAAGGTCCCACGAAGGCCACTCGCGTGAGTGCGCTTTAAGTTCCGCGCTGCGTTCGGCAGGGGCTATAAGATTTACTAGTTCATTACCGTGTGGTGCAATCAGATGGCTGGTTGAAGCGATCAAATCCGTGAACCTCCTGGGTTCGGTTGTGTTCCAGACTTCTATTTTTGCCTGGATAAATTCCAGACGATACGAATGGTTTAACTTGCAGAACTGAGGGGAAGGCGTTTTTTCCTGCCAAAGTGCTGCTTCCAACGCCGGCGAACAGAATTTTGCTTGGTTGGACTGCGTTAAGTCAAATGGACTGCAATTCAGATACCTTCAGAGGAGTTCGCGTTCGAGTTATCGTGCTAAGAACTAAGGATTTGTAGATTTTATCATCGCCTGGCGTTGTGCAGGTGAGACCAGGTGAAAAAGTTTGCGTTAAAGTTGGTCGGATTGCCTCGAGGGGGGTTAACGGATGATGCCAATTTTTGCAACTCAGCACGGGCGGTACCAAGATGACACCCGGTTGTGGATGTCACCAGAGACCAGTTCCTCCCATAGTATTCTGGATTGGAAGTAAGGTGGCCGCGGGATGCCGGTTCCGACTCAGTGCCAGGTTACTGAATAATTGATGCTTAAAAATTGGATGCAACGGGGCTTAGTCGGTAGCGGGGTCACACGGTTGGCAGGACGGCTTGCAGGACCAGGAGTCGCCATCCTTATGTATCACTCGGTCATGGACGATCCGTTGCAAGCCGCCAGCACTCTAGGCGGTATCGTCCATTCGACGAAGGTTTTTCGCGAGCAAATGGAACTGATTGCTCGCGATTACAATACCCTGACTTTGGCTGATGTTTTGCTTTTTGTGCAAGGGGAAAAGGAACCTCCGACCCGGTCGGTGGCAATTACCTTTGACGATGGGTACGCTGACAACTTCGAAGTCGCTATGCCGGTGCTCGATCAAACTGGCGTACCCGCCGCTTTCTACGTGGTGGTGGACTGTGTCGAAAACGCGAGACTGCCCTGGCCTGCGCGACTGCGTTATGCGTTCTACACCACAAAGAAGAGCACTTGGGCGGAATCGAATGGAACCCTCTGGCCGTTGAAGAGTTTCGAGCAACGGGACGGCGCCTTTCTGAAGGCCTGCGATGACTGCTGCCAACTGGCGGGCGCAAGACAGGAACAATTCGTGAGCGGGATCGAGCGTGACCTGGATGCGGAGTTTCGCTCTGCCGAGAACCCCATGATGACCTGGGACCAACTGTGCGGACTCACACGAAGGGGTCATATCGTGGGTTCTCATACCATGACACATCCCAACATGGCATACGTGCCCGACGCAGATTTACAAATCGAGTTTGCTGAATCGAAGCGCAGTTTGGAAGAACGTCTAAACTCGCCGATAGATCATTTTTCCTATCCGTGTCCAGCGCTCTCTCCGCACTGGCGCGATCGAACGGTCGAAGCGAGTGCTCAAGCCAAGTACCGTACTGCCGTGACCACGAATGGAGGTCCAGTTCGCAGGAACCATAATCCACTCCGCCTGCGTCGTGTGCGTCCCACGAAAGACATTGAGGGGCTACGGTGGAATCTGGAATGCACATTCCTGGGGCGCTCGGTATGAAGGGTGAGGTGCCCGAGCTAACGGTTCGTGTGTATCACGATCTCGATGTTTTGCGGACCTTGGTTCCTGCCTGGGATGAGTTGTTGTCTGTATATCCCACAGCAACCACGTTTTGTAGCTGGGAATGGCTTTCTTCATGGTGGCGAGCGTTTGGCGGAGCGCGTCAACTGCTGGTACTGGCGTTTTACGATCGATCCCCAAACAATCAGGGCAAGCTGATTGGGCTGGCTCCTTTATCCGTAGAACGGCATCGCATCGCAGGCCCAGCCTGCTTGCGGAAGATTCGCCTGATGGGAGACGGCAGCGGTGATTCGGACAATCTGGACATGCCGGTTCGGCCTGGTTGGGAAAAGCAGTTTGCAGTCGCGCTTCATCGATATCTTAGCGATCAGAAGAGCCTCTGGGATTTTTGCGAGCTGAATACGTTGCCGGCTGATTCTCCCGGCGCGGAAAGCCTTCGCCGATACTTGCAGACTCAGCGGTGGCATGTATTGCAGTATCAACGGGTCGCGTCAGCGATTGCTTTACCCGACAACTGGGAAGGATATCTTCGTCAGCTTTCGAGCGAAGATCAGAAGAACCTCAGCCGCTACGCACGGCGGTTGGAGAAGCGTTATCAGACGCGCATCTATCGCTGCACACAGGAGAGCGAGTTAGCTACGGTTCTCGAAGCACTATTCCAATTGCATCAGGAGCGCTGGCAGGCTGCCGGGGAAACAGGCAGCTTTGCATCTGAAGAGCGCAGACGCTTTTACTACGACTTGAGTCGGTTGCTCCTGGCGCGGAGCAGTCTGGAACTATGGGCGCTGGAACTGAATGGGAGGATTGCCGCGGTGCAGTACGCCTTTCGCTACGGGAAGACGGTGTTTCAGCTTCAGGAAGGCTTTGATCCAGAGCGTTCGTCGGACCGCGTCGGTTTCGTACTGCGGGGACACGTGATGAAGCAACTCATCGAGGAAGGCGTACGGAAATATGACTTTCTCGCGGGCGTGCCGGGCTATAAGGCGCGCTGGTCAGCCCAAGTGGGGCATTATGTGAATTGTCATTTCGCCCGGCCGCTCACTTTAGGAAGTGGATATCTGAGTGCCGTACACAACGCAAGAGCGGGGAAGGAATGGCTGCGAGGGAATGTTCCAGAATCGATCTGGAATTTGCTGCATAGAGTGAACGTCGGGGTGCGAGGTAAATCGTCCCGGGAGGTGGAGCCCAAGATAGCTGAACCAGAGGCCTCATCACCGCAAACCGCTCAGTCGAATCCGATCAAGCAAGCCGAGGGTGGGAAGATAGCGGTGGATGTCGACAAGCAGTCGCGTTGATATATTTCTACCCGCCGGAGCGGACAGTTTCATCTTGTTGCGAAGATAGCGCGGCCTGTTCTGTACTCAGCTTGTACCCAAGATTTTGCATGGCGGCACCCCAGGGAGACTCAATTTCAGCCACTGATCTGGGTGAAAGTTCAGACTTCCATCCGCCAGCGGAGGCCGCGCGCACAAATGGTTTGTCCTGACGAGTGCTTCTGGTCAACGCCCAATGATGAGATTGGCGCTTTTCCAAAGCCCTCATATGGTCCGCGGAACTCAGTTCGACCGCTGTTCGCAGCCTTTCGGGGGTTGCTTCGAGATCTAAGAGTGAAGCCACCCTGGCCAGTTCAAGTTCGGTTCGGGCAAGCATATCCTCGTAGCGCAATAGCACGAAATTTCGCTGACCTTCTCGCATTGCCGTCCAACTTCTCACGTGATCGATCCATGAGGCGGCCCACCCCCATTGAATGTCGAACTCTGCCGCAATAAAGCGAGGAACAAATTTCTCGATGGGATAGTCCTGGGAAATGCTTTTGCGCTTAATCGCATAGTGATAATAGGAGACGGCCACGTCGCGTGGATCGCGGACGATATAGATGATGCGCTGGTAGCGTGGGTCGAAAGACTCGTGACTCTTGAGAATGCGTGGGCGATCGAGAGCGCGCAAAACCCGATCAGGAAAGAGATAGATTTCGGGGATGCGCGATTCGACATTCGCGAACGTAATGGGGTCGTCCTGATAAACAAGGTTTCCGATCAGGAAGCGGGCCCAGGTGTTACCTGATCTGGGATACGACACGATGAATATGTCGTCAGGAAAAACTGTAAGCGCCCGCCCGGCAGGCTTCTTGCCAAGCAAAATCCGCCAAGCTTCTCCCAGTGCTCGAAACATCCTCGGCATCACTTTTCCTTTTTGGAAGCAATTCCAACTGAGCCTTCATGTTCTTCTGGTTTGCTGTAAGAACGAAACGGATCGCGAAGACGAGCAGGCAACAGTCTCTTGGCCACAGACGCGGCGTCGGATGCAAAAACGTTCTTCACAGCACGACCCGCTTCCCAGATTGCCGGCCACGGATCAGCCAGGGACCACAAAGCATCACGGACTGGGGGCAAAAAGTCCATCGCTGAGCTCATCAAATCACGGCGCAGGGACGAAGCATTCAGCTTTAAAGACGCCGGCAGAATGCCGCGCACGCGGCGGATATAACCGGCGTCCCAGCGCCAGCGCATCCCCACAACGTAGGAAGAGGGCACCTGCGGCGTCTCATCGTGTGCGAGTTGCCATTGATAGAAAGGGAAATCGATGCCCGCCTGAATGGGCAGCGAGAGTGTGCCCCAGTAGCGTCCGTTGATTTCCATCAGCGCAGCCTGACCATCCGCGGGATTCCAGCGGAATTCGACCATGGCCGCGCCGTCCCATTCGATTTCCCGAAGTAAGTCGTGCGCTTTTTCGACCAGTTCCTGATTGAGTGGCTCGCTGAGGGCAAGGACGGCGACGCCTCCGGTGTGCGGATTTTCCTTCAGACGACGATGTTGGAATGCCGCGATTTGCTTGCCCCGGTGAATCAGGATTTCTATCCCTATACCCGCACCTGGGCAATATTCCTGCAAAATGGCGCCGCTGAGTTCTCCGGATTGCACGGCGTCGCCCAGCTTTTCGCGAGAATGGAAATAGCGAACCTTAAACAATTCCTGAGAACCCTTGCTTCGAGGCTTGGCGACCACAGGAAAACTAAGTGAATCCGCTATTTCTTCCAGATTGGCAGCCTCAGAAATGAGGTACTCGCCCGGAACACGGATACCGCAGCGTTGGGCGATTTCCAAAGTAGTTTGCTTATTCAAAACCCGATCGACTACGAGTGGTGGCGGGCACGCCACATGGGTCAGTTCGCTCAAGTGATTGTAGTGAGATGAAATTGCCGACAGTGCTGCGTCGGTGGCTGGAATAAGCATGTCGACGTTGCTCTCGTGAATAAGCGACGAAAGAGCGTCAACGAAATGATCCGGCGTCTCGCAGTAGCTTGGCAGGCGAACGAAGTGGGTGATCGCACGGGATGATATGCGCGGCTCCTGTGCAGATAGAGCTGCAACCATCACCGGAATATGGTGGCGATGCAGAGAACGCGCGATGGGCACACTGATTCGAGGCTCTACGCCTAAGACCAGGACCGGCTGCTTCTCAAGGGCCGTTTTCAAAATGTTGCCGCCAGGCGATTCAAATTCGGAAGCCAATATCTACGAACGAACCAGCGCAGTGTGTTCATCCGGGGCGGGCGGCGTAGTCGCGAGTTCGTATCCGAGCGTCTGCATAAGCGATCCCCACGAAGCTTCGATCTCTGCAACAGACTTGGCCGGAAGCGCGGAACGCCAGCCGCCAGCTTTGGCGTCCCGCACAAACGGTTTGTCCTGTCGCGTAGACTTGGTGAGTTGCCAGTCTTTCGCTTGCGATTTCTCCATCTTACGCATGTGATCTGCGGAACTTAACTCGACGGCACGCGCCAGGCGCGTCGGTGATGCCTCGAGATTAAGGAACGCGGCCACCTTGCTGAGTTCGCGTTGCGGATTCTCCAGCATATCTTCATAGCGCAGCAGCAGGAACTTGCGATTGTGTCGCATGGCAAGCCAACTGGCTACGTTGTCGTACCACGATCCCCATCGTGGGTCAGCCAGCAGGCCGGAACCGAAGGTTCCGCTCATGAACTTGGGGACAAATTCTTCAATAGGACAGTTATCCGGTAACAGCTTTACCTTGATGGAATAGTGATAAGCGGAAACCGTGACGTCCCTGGGATCGCGGACAATGTAAATGATCTTCTTATACCTGGGATCGAAACAGTCGTGACTCTTGAATATCCGTGGCAAGCGGTGCAGTTGACGGTCTGAAAAAATGTAGACGGAAGGAATGCGGTACTCGATATTCGCGAATGTGACGGGCTCATCCTGATAGATCAGGTTGCCGAGCAGAAAGCGCGTCCAGGTGTTGCCCGACTTAGGATAGGAGACGATGAAAAGATCATCGGGAAAGACAGTCATGCGGCGGCCTGCGGGCATACGGTGAAGAAGAAAAGCAGCCGTCTGCTGCAGATGCGCAGCCATCTCACGAACTCTGCTCTTCTTTTTCAAGATATGCTCCACCCGCCTATCCCCAGCGCGTATGACGACGAGGTTAATGCCTTTAAGTCCCAAGCCGGAAGAGGCACTCGCCGTTGTTTGTTCAAATTGAAACAGCGCTCTCTGATCTCAGTGTACTTCCAGCCTGCTGGGATATCAGCCCTTCCGCCAGCCTCTGAATACAAATTCGCAATACGGCATAACATTCCCGCGTGACTTGCAAGTTTCCGGTATATGGATCCGGAATCTCACGATAACGCAGGGGCCGGTCCGCATATGCGCTGAGCATGAATATTTTGTTTTTGGCGGCGGGGTAGAGTGCCAGCAATTCGGCCTTGTGCAAAAAATCCATGGCAAAGATGACATCTGCGCGTTCAACCATCTCTGGCGTCAACCGCTGGGCGCGATGCTCAGTTAAGGAAATACCGATCTCTTCTGATGCTAGCTGCGCCCAAGGGTGCGCCTCGCGGCCCGGAGTTGCGTGCAAGCCTGCGGAAAGCACGTGTATGCCCTCATCCTGGTTACGCTGAAACAGCGCCCGCTTGAACATGGCTTCAGCCATGGGGCTGCGCATGATGTTGCCGTGGCACACAAAAACGAAGGAACGCGCATTGGCAGGGACTCTGCGCTTGTTACCACCACGAATTCCAAGCATGTCCAGACATCGCAGCCTGGCGTATATCGAACCGATCGCTGGCCCCAGTCGGTGGTAAAGATCGCGATCTCGCAGGAGTTGCTTCGGTACAAGTTTGCGGGCGATCCACTTAAGATCAGCTGCCGCCCACTCCCACAATGTGCGGCCAAGATCGGCCAGCGCAGGAATGGGATCAGACCAGGACCAGATGGCATCGCGAATAGCCGGTGAAAAATCTCGCGGTAAACTGCGAAGCTCTCGCCACCGGCTATGCGCTGAGGCCATCGCTGAACCGGATCCAGCGAAGAGTTGATGAAGGCGCGTGATGTAGCCGGAGGTATAGCGCCACCGTGTTCCGACTTTGTACGAATGAGGAACCTGCACCTCTTGGTTGTGCGCAATTTGCCATTGATATGCCGGGAAATCCATCCCTGCGAGAATAGGCAATGAAGACGTACCCCAAAAACGGCCGTTCACCTCCATCAAGACCGCGGTGCCTTGTTCGGGGTCACGGCGGTACTCCACCATGGCAACGCCCTCCCATTCAAGAGCGCGCAATAGATCCAAGGAGGATTGAACCAGTCCCGAGTCCGGCTGCTCAGCAATGGCCATCACTGCCACGCCGCCAGTAGGGGGTGCTTCCTTCAATCGCCGATGCTGAAAGGTGGCAATCGCTTTCCCTTGATGCATCAGCATTTCAATTCCGACGCCTTCGCCAGGACAATACTCCTGAACCAGCACCGGTCCCAAAGACCTGTTCAGAGCTGCGGAAAGCTCCGCGAATTCATGAAAGTAGAGCACCTTAAATTTTCGGCCGCGGCACACGCTGGGTTTCACCACCACCGGAAACCGGATCTCACCACGGAGAGCTTCCAATTGCTCGGCAGTGGAGAGCGTGTAAGTGAATGGCGTTCTAATTCCACACTCACGCGCTACCTGGAGAGTGGTTCGCTTGTCGACAACGCGGTTGACAATCGCGGGCGGAGGACAGCCCGGGTTCAGCAATGAACTCAGCTGTTCGTAATGTTGTGTGATTGCCGCCAGCGAGGGGTCGTTGGTGGGAATCAGCATGTCGAACCCGCGCACTTGAATGAGGGAACGGAGCGCCTTGATAAACTCGTCCGGTGCCTCGTTATTGTCCGGCAACCTATGAAAATCGTTAATGGCAGTCGAGTGCAGACGTGGTTCTTGGGCGATGAAGGTGGCTACTTCCACCGGAACTCCGATTCGGCGAAGGCTCCGGGCGATGGGCACAGTGACTCGTGTTGCGGCGCCGAGGATCAACACCGGCCGATGGTGGGCCGCTTCGCCCACGCGATGAGCCGCCATCTAGACATCCTCCTGGTAAGTTTCCACCAGCGCGGCTGCAACCAGCTTATCGGCTTCCGGCTTCGCGCGCGGCGTTAACTGTTCGACGTGCAGAGCGGTATTGCTCAGGACCGCCCACATCAGTCCTGCTCCGTATACTACCGCTCCTACGAGCAAGTGAATCCCAAGTTGGCGGTATCCATGGGGCACGAACCAGCGCCGCATCAGAAGCAGCGCCAGCACCATCGGTGTGCACAGCGAAATCGGCAGCACATATGCTTGCCGCAGAAAAGTGCGCACTGGGACGCCGAGAACGGGAGAGAGATGGAACGGTAGAAAAAACAGCATGGTACAAGTTAGCGGAATCGCAGTACCAAGGGCATCGCCAATGATGCCGTAATGGCGCACTAAAAGAATGCTGAGGATCAGATTGGAGACGCCTTCAATCAGCGTGGCAATAGCCAACTTTCCGTGCCTGCCAATGCCGAAGAGAATGCGGCCGGAGGCGGCCTGCGCTAGTTGAATCGTGACAGGGATTACCAGGATTACCAGAACTGGATAGCTGGCAGCAACATACTTGGCGCCCACCCACGCTTCAATGACCGACTTCCCCAGAATGATAAGTACTGCCGACATAGGCAGCATGATGAGCGCGCACGCTCGGTTTCCCGCGATATATATCTTGCGCAGCCGATCCATGTTGCCAATTGCGTCCGACTGGCTGGACATGGGTACGAAGATCTGTGCCAGACTGGAGACGACTTCAGTGGCGTAGTCGACCAAGCGCGAACCAATGGAGAAGTAGGTGATGGCCGCAGAGGAGAGAAATGTGCCGATCACCAGGGCATCCGTTTTGAACCGCAAACGGCCGGCCAGAATGATCATGAATGTGACGCTGCTGTAGTTCGCTATTTTGCGGAAGGTGCCACGGTCCACGTAGCGCCACGCAAAGGGAATCGGCAGAATACGGAATACGATGCCGGCTCTCAGGATCGCCGTGAGTATCGGCAGGGCCACTGTGATCAAGGCAATGGTTAGCAGCCCGTAGCCGCGATTCAAGGTAATGACAATCAGCAGTGCGCGCAGCAGCGTGGAAACGATGTTGGTGAGGTTGAGAAAGTAAAAACGTTGCAAGCCTTCCAGAATCCCGCCATACACACCAAGCGGGAAGCCCAGCGCAACCGAGGCACCGACCATCAGGAACAGCCACCGCGCGGTTGTGAGGAACGCTGGAGGTATTTTAAAGATGGAGTCGACGTAGAAGCTGCCGGCAATCGTGATGGCCAGCGTCAACAGCCCCACGCAGGTGTAGCTGAACAGGCTGGTGTTAATCGGTTTAGCCAGGTCTTCGTTATCGCTGGTGGCCGTGAACTTTGAAACGTATCGA
>Ga0209577_10000651_pt1 | contig 34462 bp, 30 predicted proteins | sample GraSoiAngelo_109_FD_185874 | JGI IMG/M metagenome (GOLD analysis project Ga0209577, IMG submission 185874) | Grasslands soil microbial communities from the Angelo Coastal Reserve, California, USA - 14_0903_12_20cm (SPAdes) (version 2) | ecosystem: Environmental > Terrestrial > Soil > Grasslands... | reverse complement strand
GTCGACTACGGCAGCGCCGTCTGCATGGCGACGCGGCTCCCCACCTTCCGTGAGCTCGACGGGTTCGATGAGGCCTACGCCCCGGCCTACTACGAAGACAGCGACCTCTGCATGCGACTAGCGACACTCGGGATGACCGTGATGTATGAGCCGCGCGCGCGGGTCACCCACGTGCGCTACGGGTCCGCCGGTGCGGACGCGGCCGCCAAACTGAGCGAGCGCAACCGGCGGCTGTTCGCGGCTCGCTGGACGAGCCGGCTCGAGGGGCGCCCGCCCACCTTCACCGGCGCCAGCGAGCAGGCTGCCATCGCCTCACGCGACGCCTGTGCGCGGCCGCGCCTGCTGGTCTGCTCGGGCGACGATCCGCCGACCTTGGAGCCATTGGCGGGGGCGGTGATCGCGGGGTGGCCGCGGGCCCGGCTGACCTGGTGGACCGATGGGGGGCCGGCCTCCTTCGATCGCGAGCGGTGGCTTGCCTCGGGCGTCGAGGTCCTCGACGGCGGGGACGCGCGGTGGCTGAGTGCTCGCCGCTTTCACTACGACGTCGTCATCGGGACCCGAGGGTTGGCCGAGGGCCGATTGAAGGCGGTCGACAGCACCCAGCCACAGGCACCGGTGCTCTTGGCGGACCAGCTCGGCGAGAGGCCGGCGACGCCCTCACGGCTGATAACGGCGCTCGCGCGCAGCGGGATCGCCCCCGAAGGATGATCGGCCGCGGCCGCGGCGCGCGGGCTCAGTGGTCGGTGTTGGTCGGCACGGCTTGCTCGGTGCTCGTCCCCTCCGCCGCCGCCTCCGGCTGAGCGCTCCTGCGGAGCTCCATCATCAGCTGGGCGCGCTCAACAGCGACTTCGGCCCGAGCATCGGCGAGACCCTGGCCGATGCTTCCACCAAGGTCGCTCAGTCCGGCGGCCAGCTCCGAGTTCACCTTCTCCTGGTAATCGGTGTACGGCCGCAGCATTCTCAGAATCAGCTTGCGCACGAAGCCTCGCACTCGCCGGCCGCGACCGCCGCGCGGGACCGGCGGCGGACCCTGAGCGATCCTCGCCTGCGCCTGGGCGACTGCGGGCGGGCGCTCGGGAACGCGCCTGACGACGTCTCGAGCCACTCCGGTGGCGCGAATCAACTCGAGGCGGCGCCCGATCACCTCCGCGCAGGCCGCCGGCGAGCGGGTTCGCCGGATCTCGGCGGCCGCCCGCGCGCCGAGCGCTTGAGCCGCGGCGGGATCCTCGAACGTCTGCCGCAGCAGCGTCGCGGCGTGCTCCACATCGGGATCCACCCAGTGACCGCCCCCGAGCCCATGGCCGCCGACCGGAGGCGAGGCCACGGAGTGCTCGACGAGCAGGCTGTTCTGCACCGACATGAACTCGCGGTTGCCCGAGTAGCCGGTCGCGATCACAGGCTTGCCCAGCCACATCGCCTGAGCCATGGCGATCCCGAATGCCTCCGCTCGGTGCAGCGAGAGGTAGCAGTCGCACGCGCTCATGAGCGCAAGGCTCGCCTCGTGGGAGCCGCTGCTCGCGTCGAGGAGCTGTATGTCGGGATTGCCCGCCGCGGCGTCCCGGAGCTGTTCGCAGCGAGGATCACGCTCGCCGTGGAGGCATTCGACGATCAGCTGCGCCCTGCCCGCGGGGAGCGAAGCTCGGACGAACGCCTCGATCGCGGCGAGTGGGTTCTGACGTTCGAACTCGGAGGTTGCGTCAAACCTCGCCAGGAACAGGAACCGCTCGTGCGGCAGTCCGAGCTCGGTCCGGGACCGGATACGGAACGGCCCCGGAGCCACGGGGATCGGGATGACATTAACCGGGACTGTGGCGAGCTGCCCCAGCAGTCCGGCCGAGTACTCGCTCGGGGCCCACACCTCCTCCGCTCCGGACACAAGGTCGTGCCAGCGATCTGGAGTCGGCGCGTCGCAGAAGGACAGCGCGACCGAGTACCGGCCCCCGAAGAACTCCTCGCCGGCCTGGCGCGCGAACTCCCCCAGAGCATCGGGTGGGATGCCGAGCAGGTTCACCGGGAACACTGCCTGCTCCGGCGCCACCGAGCCGTAGGACCGGGTCGGGAGCGGCACCGTAGCGTCGCTTACGGGCAGCGACGGAATCCCCGCGGCGTCGAGTGCGCCGATGAGCTGACGCGCGGCCTCCGCGAGCTCCCCGCCCGACTCGAATCGGCCGACTACGTTGACTCCCCAAGGGCCCCGACGAAGCCGCGCAGACGCATCCTCTTCGCCGGGCCGCGACCGACGCCGAGATCGGGAACTGGCCACCACTCCGCCGGCGCCATTGGTGTCCGCTCCAACCTTGCCGAGCAGTGGGATCTCAGCCTGACCGCGCTCCGCCGCCCAGACCAGCAGACGCTGCCGGTCGGGGCCCGCCAGCTCCGGAAACGCGGTTTGGAGATCGCGCCGCTCGCCGTAGATGTGCGCAAGCAGGCGATTGATGCCGGGCGGCGCGGCCGGCGCTTGGAGCCTCAGCCAATCCTTGAACAGCCTGGCTCCCTCCAGCGTGAACGGGGAGGGAGGATGCCCGCCGGCTTGCTCCTCTTCCTCGGCGAACTCGTCGTACAAGGAGCGCACCAGCTCGTCGATCCGGGTGCCGTCCCCCAGCGCGGTGTAGCTGTAGGGCCACTTCCGGCTGACCGCGTGGCCTTCGGCCATTACCTCCGCGGCATACTCACCCAGGAGCCGCTCCAGTACAGGCTCCTGGCTGACGTCGATGCGGTCCTGGTGGCGGCTGAGCGCGAGTGGATGCTCGGGATCGAAGCCGCTGAAGTGAAAGAACGCCAGCGGCCGGCCGTCGACCACATAGCGCCCGCCGCGGTCCTCGAGCCGCCGGCTGTGCAGGTTCCAGTAGGCCACGTTGTACTCGGGATCTCGAACGATCGCCAGATCGGTCAGGAAGCCCGGCGCCAGGTCGAACCAACGCTGGTCCACGAAGTAGCCCCACACGGGGTCCACGCGGCAGTCGCGCCGCAACCGGTCGCCCCACCAGTCGAGTAGCCGCTCGACCTCCGGTCCGGGGGCGAGCGAGATGTAGCCGAGGTTGTAGACACCCGCGATCATCACGTCCACCTGGCCAGGCTTGCGTCCGTCCGGGGGGATCGGCGCGCTGTTGTGCGGGATCAGCACCACCCCGTGTGCGGCCGCCAGCTCGTCGAGGTGGCGCAGCGATGCGTAGACCTTGATGTCGGGATCCAGGTACGTGACCGGCCCCCCGGTCTGCTGCATCAGGTGGCGAAGCAGCCACGGCTTCACGGCGGTCGACAGCTCGAGCACTGTGTAGCGCAGCGCCATGTCGACGAATGGCTCGCACCCGACGTCCGCCGGAGTGAGCACATCGAAGGGCTCGCCCGCCGGATCGATGTAGCGGGAGAAGTCGTCGATGATCAGGGTCGACAGCCGGGCCTCGGGGTCCTGCGCCCTGAGCGAGCGCGCAAGAACGCGGGCATGAGCCACGTAGTTCTTGGCGATGATCGTGCAGACCTCCACGGCCGCAGGGTACCCCGTCGTTGCTACCGTCCAGGCCGTGAGCGCGACTGCGAACAGGGAGCGTTCGCCCGAGAGCTCCTCACCAGTACCGCCCCCTTCGGCGGTCTCGCTGGATCGCGTCAGCAAGACCTTCCGGCTTCCGCGCGAGCAGTATCACACGCTCAAGGAACGGGCCCTGCACCCGTTCCGCCGGCGCCACGTGGACACGCTGCGTGCCGTTCAGGACGTGACGCTCGAGATCCCCCGAGGCGAGTTCTTCGGGATCGTTGGTCGAAACGGCAGCGGCAAGAGCACTCTGCTGAAGCTCCTCGCAGGGATCTACGACGTCGATCACGGTTCGGTCGTGGTCGATGGGCGCCTGTCGCCGTTCATCGAGCTCGGCGTCGGCTTCAACCTCGATCTGGTGGCCCGCGACAACGTGATCATCAACGCGATCATGCTCGGACTGTCCCGACGTCAGGCGCACGAGCGCTTCGACGACATCATCGCGTTCGCCGAGCTCGAGGAGTTCACCGAGCTCAAGCTGAAGAACTACTCCTCGGGCATGCTGGTGCGGCTGGGGTTCGCCACCGCCATCCAGGTCGACGCGGACATCCTGCTGATCGACGAGGTGCTGGCGGTCGGAGACGCCGCCTTCCAGCAGAAATGCTTCGATGAGTTCGGGAGGCTGCGGCGGGAGGGTCGTACGATCCTGTTCGTCACCCATGACATGGGCGCCGTCCAGCGATTCTGTGATCGCGCGATGCTGCTGGAGCGGGGACAGGTGGTGGACATCGGCGTGCCGTCGTCGATCGCCCAGCAATACAACCGGCTCAACTTCGAGCGCGTCCGCGAGGACGGGGCGCCCGGCAGCCTCCCGCCGGAGGCGGTCCAGGACCAACCGCTCGCAGAGGTGTTGAACGCCTGGTTCGAGTCTGCCGACGGAGAGGTGATTCTCACCGCGAACCAGGGTGAGCCGTGTTACGCACGCATGGAGGTGAGGTTCCTGGGCGAGGTCGAAGACCCGGTGTTCTCGATCACGCTCCAGAACGAGACCGGGCAGGTGGTGTTCTCGACCAGCACGAACACCGATGGGAGCCCGACGGGCCATTTTGGCGCGGGGTCGACGGCCACCGTGCGGCTGCGCTTCGAGAACTGGCTGGCGCCGGGGCGCTACCGGCTGATCGCAGATGCCGCGCGCGCAGGCCTCGGGGCCGATGTCTACGACGCACACACGAGCAGTTCGCTGATGGTCATGGCGCAGCGGCCGGGCGGCGGAATCATCGATCTCCCCCATACGCTCGAGATCGAGCGGTCCTAGGCACGGTCATGACCGCCGGCGGCGTGAGACCCGGTAGCCGGCCTCGATAGCTCTGAATACCGGCTTGGCGAGCTTGGGATGCGAAGCGAGCGCTAGCAGCGGTCGTTCGAGATTCCGGGGCAGCGCGCCACCCGGGCCGACCAGTCTGACGGCGTCCTCGCTGAGACCGTCGCGCATCAGCCCTTCGCCGCGCTCGTAGCTGCCCGCCCGCGACGGCGGGGCGTCGCAGGTCTCGCGGTAGACCTGGATGAGGCGCTCGCCGGTGCCTGACCACCGCAGTCCCGCGGCCGCCGCGCGCACCACGTCGAGGTTCCGTTTGCGGTCGGATTCGTCCCGGATCAACGCGAGCACACGATCCGCGCTGACGCTCGCGTCCCACGGGAGGATCCCGGCCGCGGAGTCGGGCAGCAACTCCCCCAGCGTGGTGCCGGGAGCCCACAGACAGGGCACCCCGTGGGCGACCGCCTCGAACGGAATCAGCCCGAAGCCCTCGTACACCGTGGGATAGAGGACCACGCGCGCCCGCCGGAGCAGCCACTCCTTTTCCGCCTCGCTCACCGGGCCGATGTCGAGGACGATCTCGCGCAGCCCGGGATCGGCGTCGAGCAACCGGGTCTCCTCCGGTGCCGAGGATCCGAACGGCATCCGGGCGCCGGCCAGCACCAGCCGGCCATCCCAACCGTGCCTGCGCCGCAGCTCCGCGATCAGGTGGAGCGCGAAGATCCGGTTCTTGTGCCTGTAGTCGCTGCCGATGCAGAGCACCACCTCGGCGCCGGCGGGCAGCCGGCGCGCCTGGAGCGGTGCGACAGGCTCCTGCGCGAGGCCGCGTGTCACCGCGTGGTCGACGCCGAGGTTCACGATGCTCGCCCGGTCGGGCGCCACGAGGTCCTCGGCGAGCGCTTCCTCTCGAGCGTGCGAGGTCGAGAAGACCACCCTGTCCGCGATGGCCGTGGCCAGCCGAGTCAGCGCACGATATCCCTGCCACGCCTCGGACGAGCTGAAGTAGGACGGGTTCTGGTAGCCGATCACGTCCTGTTGGGTGATCACCAGCCGGTCCGCGAGCTGTGCGAGGACGGCGAGGTCTGCGGGGCTGTCGATCTGGGAAGGGCGGTGCACGACGTCCGCGCGGGGGCCGCGTGCGAGCTCAGCCGTGGAAGTCGTCAGCTCGACCCCAGGCACCTCTTCCAGCAGGGTTCGCGCGTCCGGGTCCAGATCGTCGGAGCCGAGCGCCCGGACTCGCTGGACGCCGGGGCGCGCGACCGCGCCGATCAGCTCGAGCACATGGAGCTTCGTTCCGTCCATCCGCGGACCCAGGTTGCGGGCGTCGATCACGACGGAGAGGCCATGCACCGACCGCCGGGCCGCGCCGAGGGACCGAGCCAGGCGTTCGTGTGCGCGCTCCGCGCCTCCAAGCGGACCCGAGTGGTCGGCCAGGACCAGAACGTCGTCCGCCAGCACATGAGCGAGCCCGCTGTACAGGCAACGCATCGAGAATCGGTCGAGATCCTCACACGCTCCCACCAGCTCGAGCGCGGTTCTGCGGATGTAGACGCAGTGCGACGAGGCGGCGCTCAGACGCGGCCGCAGCCGCGGGGATCCGGCCCTAACCGAGGCGGCCACCGCTTCGAACGTCGAGCCCTCGGGCAGCACGACGGCCGCGGGGGAGGGACCGGCCGTGAGCGCCGTCGCGGTGGCGACCCGGCTGTCGGCGCACGCGGCCGCGCGAAGTCCCGTGAGCCATCCCTCCGCGACGATGCTGGTGGCGGCCACGAGCACGACGTCCGCGGGAGCCGCATCCGCCAGTGCATGCACGAGGTCGCCCCGGAACGCAAGCGCGCGCCCCTCCGCGGGCTCCTGACGCTTGTCGGCGGAGGCGCCCACGAGCACGATCGGCACCTCGTCCGCGGTGTGCGTCAGCACGCTCTCCAGGCAGCGGATGGGAGCTGCGGACTCGTCGCTGACCGCGACACAGACGACCTGCCCACCGCGGGTCGCGCCGGTGATCTGCTCGCGATCCACGCGGCGATTATGGCGCCGGAACGCTGCTAGCTTCCGGGCGCGTGAGCACCGACACGGCACGAGCGTACGGGCCGTCAGCGCTCGGCGGGGACGCTCGGCGGTTCGTCGAGCTCACCCTGACGATGGCGCGGACCGAGTTCAAGCTGCGCTACTTCGGCTCGATCCTCGGCTACCTGTGGTCGCTGATGCGGCCGCTCTTGTTCTTCGGGATCTTGTTCTTCTTCTTCACCAAAGTGGTACGGCTCGGCCAGGGGGTGCCGCACTACGGGGTGTACCTGCTGATGGGAATCGTGCTCTGGAACTACGTCGCCGAGGCGACCGGGCAAGCGGTCACCTGCCTGGTGACGCGCGAGGCGCTGCTGCGCAAGGTCCGCTTCCCGCGGATGGTGGTGCCGATGTCGGTGTCGCTGACCGCGACGTTCAACCTGGCGATGAACTCCATCGCGGTGGTGGCGTTCGCTCTGATCGACGGCGTCGTGCCCAGCATCAAATGGCTCGAGATGATCCCCATCGCGCTCGGCTTCGTGATCCTGGCGACCGGAGTGGGCATGCTCCTCTCGGCCCTGTACGTCCGGTTTCGCGATGTCGCCCCGATCTGGGAGGTGACGCTGCTGGCGTGGTTCTACGTGTCGCCGATCATGTTCCCGATCTCGTCGATCAGCAAGCGATTCGGGCCCGCCCTCCAGCACGTCGCCCTCCTGAACCCCGTCGCCACGCTGCTCACGCAGGCCGGGCACGCGTTCATCGACCACGACCCAAAGGCCTTCCCGAGCGCCGTGAGCGCCGGGGGGGTGGTGCCCGTCACGTTGGCGCTGGCGCTGATTCCCAGCTTGTTCGCGTTCGGGTGGTGGTTCTTCACGCGCGAGGCTCCGCGCGTGGCCGAGGAGCTGTAGCCGACGCCCCGCCAGGGTGCGGTGGCGCCGTTCGCAGCGCCTATCGCGGCGCAAGGGCCCGCCGCAGTCCGGTCGCCAGATCCACCTGCGCCTCCCAGCCCAGCTCGAGGCTCGCGCGAGCCGGATCGAGGGAGCTGCGCCTGACCTCCCCCAGCCGCTCCGGCGCGAACTCGGGAATGAGCGGCGGGCCGGCGACGACGGCGTTCAGCGCGGATATCAGCTCCAGCACCGAGGTCTCGCGCCCTGCGCCGATGTTGACCGGCCCCGTGACCTCTGACTCGGCGGCCAGCAGGTTCGCGCGCACCACGTCTCCCACCTCGACCCAGTCGCGCGTCTGGCGCCCATCGCCGAACACAATGGGACGCCGCCCGTCCAGCGCGCATCCCAGGAAGATCGCCACGACTCCGGCCTCGCCGTGAACGTCCTGTCGAGGCCCGTAGACGTTGCCGTACCGCAGCGACACCGTGGAGAGCCCGTGGAGCCGGGTGAAGAGCTCGCAGTAGCCCTCGGCCGCGAGCTTCGACTGGCCGTACGGCGCGAGCGGCTGGATCGGGTGATGCTCGGGCGTCGGGTGGATCTTCGCGTCGCCGTACAGGCCGCCTCCGGTGGAGCTGTTCACGAGCCGCCGCGCCCCGACCGCCCCGGCCGCCTCCAGCACCGCGATCGTGCCGAGCACGTTGATCGCCGCATCCTCTGCGGGGTGCGCGACCGAAACCCGGACGTCCACCTGGGCAGCGAGGTGGAACACGAGCTCGGGCTTCGAGGCGCGGAACGCGTCCATGACCGCGGCGCTGTCGCGGACGTCGATCACGTGGAGGACGGCCCCCTGCTCGAGCGCCCCCGACAGGTTCTCGCGGCTGCCGTTCGAGAGGTCGTCGATCACCGTCACCCGGTCGCCCCGCTCCACCAGCGCGTCGACGAGGTTGGACCCGATGAATCCAGCGCCGCCGGTGACCAGGCAATCCATGGCCGCGGAGAGGCTACTGGGGGTCGTAGTCGGGCGAGCCGGGCTTAAGACGTGGCGGGCCCGCGTCGCGTAATCGCGACACGGGCCCGGCCGAAGGACGACCCTGGTAGGGCTGGGGGCCGTCCGGGACCCGCGAGAAGGGGGCGATGCTCGCGGGCCGGTGTGACGTCCTTGTCAACGACAAGAATAGCGCCGCGCGGGCTTCCGAAGTTCCGCCTCGTTGCTAAATAACGGTGGAAATCCGAAACTAACGCCGATCCAAACGCGAAACTAACGATCCAAACCCGAAACCAATTCGCGTCTGGGACGTTCCTCTCATGGCAGGGTTTCCGTTCCTGGCCCCGTGGAAAGGTCCCTTAGAGCGTCCGTGGAAGGTCCCGACCAGGCAATCTTCATGCGTCCCGAGAGCATGCGTCCAGAGAGCGCGCTACACGTCCGCTCGATTCCAGTTCCGGCGCCGTCCACGGTGCAGGTCCTCGGCGTTCCGCTGGCGCTGACCGACTACGACGAGATGCTCGACTGGATCGACGGGATGGTGGCCTCCCGCCGGCAGGGCTACCTGTGCGCGTGCAATGTCCACACCGTGATGGCCTCGCGCGAGGACTACGAGCTTCGGGACTCGCTGATGTCGGCCTCGTTCAACGTTCCCGACGGCCAGCCGCTTGTGTGGGCGATCAACGCCCTCGGGCACTCGCTGACCAGTCGCGTGTACGGCCCCGAGTTGATGTCCAGGGCGTGCGAGCGCGCCACCGAGCGTGGCCACAGCTTCTACCTCTACGGCGGCCGCAACCAGGGCGCGCTCGTCCAGCTCGCGCTCAACCTCCGTCAGCGTCACGAGGGCGTGAAGATCGTCGGCGGCTACAGCCCGCCGCACCGCCCGCTCAGCGAAGAGGAGCGGGCCGCCGTCGCGGCCGAGATCAACCATTCCGGCGCGGACGTCGTGTGGGTCGGGATCGGTGTGCCCAAGCAGGAGAAGTGGATGGCCGAGATGCGCGCGCTCCTGGACACACCTGTCCTGATCGGGGTGGGCGCGGCGTTCGACTTCCACGCCGGCCTGGTGCCGCAGGCCCCCAACTGGATCCAGGAATCTGGGCTCGAGTGGGCCTACCGCCTCGCCCACGAGCCGCGACGGCTGTGGAAGCGCTACCTGCGCTACAACCCGATGTTCGTCGGGGCGTTCGCCCGCCAGCTCTCCGAGGAGCGGCGGCTTCGCGAGCTCCGCTAGCCGCGGTACGCCGCCCGCGGCTCGCTGAGGAGAATGTCGCCGTGCCCGATAGCTCACGCGTGTCGATCGTGATCCCAACGCGCTCGCGGCCGGAGTACTTGGACGTGGCGCTGGCGTCGATCGCGCCGCAGGCTGCGGCGCTCGACGCCGAGGTGATCGTCGTGGGCGATGGCGCCGACCCCCGCACCGAGGGTGTCGCCCGCCGTCACGCGGCGCAGTACCTTGAGCTCGACCCGCCGCGAGGGGCCAACGCCGCCCGCAACGCCGGCGTCGCGGCGGCCAACGGCGATCCGATCGTGCTGGTCGACGACGACGTGGAGGCGCCGCGCGGCTGGCTCGACGCGCTGCTCGCGGGCGTCCGCGGCGCGCCGGACCGGGAGGTGTTCGGCGGGCCGATTCTGGCCCGGCTCGAGGGCCGAAGCCCGCGCGCGTGCGGGCGAGAGCCGGTGCTGATCACGACGCTCGACCTCGGCGCCGCCGATCACGACGTCCCGTTTGTCTGGTCGGCCAACATGGCGATTCGGCGAGCGGCGCTCGACAGGATCGGCCCGTTCGACGAGTCGATCCACGGACGCGGCGAGGAGGAGGACTGGGAGCTCCGATACCGGGGCGCCGGCGGTCATATTCGGTACCTGGCCCGGGCAGGTGTTCACCATCGCCGAGCGCCGGCGGACTCGACGCTTTCGGCGCTCGCGCGCGGGGCATACCGCCTCGGTCGCACAGCGCGCCGCAATGACCTGCGCAAGGGGACCCACCCCCGGCTCCGGGCCGAGCTGAGGGCGCTCGCGGGATGCGGCTGGCACACCGTCAGGTACCGGTGCGCGAACGGGATCGTGATGGGCGCGGAGACCGCGGGGCGCCTCCGCGAGGCGCTGAGCGAGCGCCACCGGTGAGCGAGCAGTCCGCGCCCGATGACTTCCTGTCGGGGACCAGCGGGCTGGTCTTCGGCGTGCGGGCGACGAGCAAGGCGTTAGCGCGGGACGCAATCGCCGACGCCAACGCGCTGGCCCGCGGCTGGCCGTGGCGCCTCCGCCGCGCGGCCGAGCGCTGGCCGAGCCGCCGGGTGCTCGCGCTGGGCATTGAGCGGGCGGAGGAGCCCAACCTGTTGGCCAGGGCGCGCGAGGAGCTGCTGCACTCCAGGCACGAGGTCCGCTTCAATAGCACCGTCGCGGGCGACCGCGGCAAGTTCGAGAACCTGAACGACCTGCTCGCCCGGGAGCCCGCCCATGGGAGCGACTGGCTGCTGATCGTCGACGACGACGTGTCGTTGCCGCGGTACTTCCTCGATGCGTTCGTGTTCCTCGCCGAGCGGTTCGGCCTGCGCCTCGCGCAGCCCGCCCACCGGGCCCGCTCGCACGCCGCCTGGCAGGTCACCCGCCGGCGCGCCGGAAGCCTGGTGCGCGAAACGGCGTACGTCGAGATCGGGCCTGTGGTGGGCCTCCACAGCTCGACGTTCGACGAGCTGCTTCCGTTTCCGCCGCTGCGGGTGGGCTGGGGCCTCGACGCACACTGGGGAGCGCTGGCGCGCCAGCACGGCTGGAGAATCGGCGTGCTCGACGCGATCCCCGTCCGCCACGGCATCCGCCATGTGGCCGCGGCGTATGACCGCCGTGAGGCGATCGCCGAAGCCCAGCGGTTCCTCGCCGGACGGCCGTATATCAAGGCCTCCGAAGCCCAGCGCACGCTGGCCACGCACCGCAGCTGGTCGTGAAGGTCCTGATCGTCGCCGAGTACTACCCGCGCGCCGGCGACGCCGTCCTCGGGGTGTGGGCGCACCGGCAGGCGCTCGCGGCACGCGATGCGGGCGCCGAGGTGCAGGTGCTCGTCCTGCATCGCCCGCTACCGCCGCTGGCCGCGCTTCGCTCTGGAGACGCGCGGCGGGCGCGGGCGGCGATCCGCCAGCCCCGCCGGGCGATGCTCGACGGCATCGAGGTCCGCTACCTCCGCTACCTGTCTCCGCCCCGCCCGTGGAGCTACCAGGCGTGGGGGGCGTGGGCGGCGCCGGTGCTCGCCCCGGCGCTCCGCCTCGCCCGCCGGCGCTTTGCCTTCGACCTGATCCACGCGCACTACGCCGTCCCGGCGGGAGACGCGGTCCGCCGCGCCGTACCGTCGGCGCCCGTCGTCCTCTCCGTCCACGGCCACGACGTCCAGGGGGCCGGCGCGGGCGGCCGCAACGTCCGCGCCGCGCTGGCCCACGCGGGCCTGGTGCTGGCCAACAGCGCCGGCACCGCCGAGCGCTGCCTGACGCTGGGAGCGCAGGCCACGCGCGTCGTGCACCTCGGGACCGACCTCCCACGCCAGCCGGGCCCCCGTCCTCCCACCCCCACGCTCGTGACCGTCGCCCACCTGGCCGAGCGCAAGCGGCACGCAGACGTGATCGCCGCCCTCGCGCTGCTGCGCGGGCGACACCCCGGGCTTCGATACGTGATCGTCGGCGACGGGCCGGAGCGCGAGCGCCTCCAGGAGCTCGCTCGCTCGCTGGTCGTAGACGACCTCGTCGAGCTCCGGGGGCAACTGCCGCACGAGCGGGCGGTCGAGGCCGCCCGCTCGGGCACGTTGTTCGTGCTCCCCAGCGTCGACGAGGCGTTCGGGGTGGCGTACGTCGAGGCGATGGCGGGATCGGTCCCCGCGATCGGCTGCCGCGGTGAGGACGGCCCCGAGGAGATCTCCTCCTCGGGCGGCGGGATCGCCCTGATCCCGCCCGGCGACCCCGGAGCGCTGGCGGCGCTGATCGACGGCCTGCTGCGCGACCCCGGCCGGCTTGAAGCGCTGGGGCGCGAGGCGCGCGCGACGGTGGAGCGCGAATTCACCTGGTCGGCTTGCGGCCGCGACACGGTCGACGCGTACGCCGAGGCGCTCAGCGCCCGGCGCGGATAGCGCGACCGCCTAGGACCTGCGCGCGGGCCGATGTCGCCGCTTGCGGATCTCGGCCATCAGCAGCGCGCGCAGCGGCCTGCTCGTGGTGAGCTCGTAACGGCGAGGCGCCCCCGGCGCCTTCTGCGCCCAGCCGTACCACTCGTCCTCGCGCTGCAAGCGGGTGAACGAGGGATGCTGGCTGACGATCAGCTCGAACACCGCGCGGAGGTGCGGCTCGGTTCGCTCCGAGGCCGACAATGGGCCGAGCGGGTTTCCGTCGCCGGTCGGGACGATCCACGGGTTGTGCTCGTACGTCCACTCCAGGTCGTCCATCAGCAGCCACCCGCCCGGCCGCAGCAGCTTCTCGATCAGGACGACCGCGAGCCCGTCGACATTGAAGTTCTTGGAGCCGTCCAGGTAGCAGAACTCGTACACGGGGGTGCAGTTCCCGGCCGCGTCGCTGGAGCGCTCGACCTGCTGCTTGAGGAACCAGTTGTAGGAGCTGTGCTCGCGGACGATCGTCACGCGGTGCTCGAGGCCCGTCCCGGCGAGGACCTCCTCCGGGGTCGGGTCGTAGGACGCCCCGCCGTGATCGACCGTCGTCAGGTGGCCTCGGCCGCCCGCCTCGAGCGCCGCCGCGATGTACGCCGCCGAAACGCCGTGGGCGGTCCCCAGCTCGAGCGCCTGGTCGGGTCGGGTCGCGATGATGTGGTCGTAGACCCTCCGACCCAGCGCCGGGCTCATGAACGGAATACCCTCGACCCGGGCCGCAACCTCCTCGAACCGCACGCGATGATGTTGGCACGGACCGCACCAGATCCCCCGGCGGGCTCCGAGCCCTACCAGCCCGGGAACGTGCTCGACCGACTCAGCCGGCGCTCCACGCTCGAGCACTACTACGCGCACATGATGGGGCGCGAGCGGTTGCTGGTGGAGCGACGGCTCGGGCTGGCCGGCGGCGAGGTCCTGTCGGTGGGCTGCGGTTGGCACCCGGGGCGGCACCTGTTCCCGTCGCCGGCGTTCCGCCTCCTCGGCGTCGACTCGGAGCCCGATCGCGTCGCCGGCGTGCTGTCGTCCGGCCGCGCGGATGAGGCGTTCGTCGGGCAGGCGGGGCGGATCGAGCTCGGCGAGCGGTCGTTCGATGTCGTCCTGTACCGACTGGTGCTGCACCATCTCGCGTTCCACGGCCCGCTCGGGCCGTATTTCTCGGAGGCGGCAGCCCTGCTTCGTCCCGGAGGCGCGCTTGTGGCAATCGAGCCGGGGCTGTGGCACCCGGTCGGGCTCGGGCTGGCCGCGGCCAACCGGATCGGCGCGGGAACCGCGATCCACGGAACCCCCGACGACGTTCCCCTGTCCCCCCGGCGGCTGGTAGCCGAGGCACGCGCCGCGGGCCTGCTCGCCGAGCTCCACGCCGTCACGTACTCGTGGAGGCGGCTCCCGCCGGCCCTCCAGGACGCGCTGGCTCCACTCGATGCGCTCGGGTCGCGGACCCGGACCGCCCCCCTCGGACACACGCTGATGCTGATCGCGCGCAGCCCCCGGAGGTAGCCGAGACCCGGCTATGCCATTGCTACGCTCGGCCCCACTGTGTCCTCGGTAGTCACCGCGCCCCGGCGCACGGCGTCGGGATCGGGTGCGGCGGCGGCATTCGTGCGGATACGCGACCGTGAGGTCAGCGCCGATCTCCTGGCCGGCCTGGCGCTCGCGGCGGTCCTGATCGCCGTCGCGTTCGCAGCCTCTGGTGGCGTCGACCTCGCCCCGAACACATGGGTCCAGGTCGCGCTCGTCGTGATCGCCGACGCCGTGGTGGTCACGCTTGCGATTCTCAGCCCGGCCCGCCCGCTGTGGGGCGCTGCCGGAGTGCTGCTGTTCGCCGGACTCGCCGCGCTCACGTACGCGTCGATCAGCTGGTCGGTGCAGCCGGCCGCTTCGTGGCTCGAGGCCAACCGCACGCTCTCCTACCTGGGCGCGTTCGCCGCCGCCTCCGGACTGGCCAGGCTGTGGCCCGGCCGCTGGCGGGCGGTGATCGGCGGCGTCGCGGCCGCGGCAACCGTGGTCAGCCTCTACGCCCTGATCGTCAAGGTGTTTCCCTCGACACTCGACAGCGGCGACCCATTGGGTCGCCTGCGGGCGCCGTTCGACTACTGGAACGCCGTCGGGCTGACGGCCGCGATGGGCATCCCCGCGTGCCTGTGGGCGGGCGCCCGGCGCGAGCAGGCTCCGGTACTGCGGGCGCTGACGGTGCCGGCGATCGCGATCTTCATTCCGGCGCTGCTCCTGTCCTACTCCCGCGGCGCGCTGATCGTGGCCGTGATCGGGACCGCGCTCTGGTTCGCGTTCGTTCCGCTGCGCCTCCGGGCGGCCGCGATCCTGGCCACGGGAGCCGCGGGCGGGGCGCTGATCTCCGCCTGGGCCCTGTCGACGCGGTCGATCACGAGCGACGGCATCGCGCTCTCGTCTCGGACCAGCGCCGGTCACTCGTTCGGGCTGATCCTGCTGGTCGCACTGGCGGCGACGCTCGCCGCCGGTTTCGCGGTCGCCTACGCGACCGACCGCGTCTCGCTGCCGGCGGAGCGCCGGCGGCAGGTCGGCACCGCGCTGGTCGTGCTGGTCGCGCTGATACCGGTCGGGGGCGTGGTCGCGCTGGCAGGCTCCTCGCGCGGGCTGACGGGCCAGGTGTCGCACATCTGGCACACCCTCACCAACCAGAACGGCGTCGTCGGCGACCAGCCGGGGCGCCTGGTGGAGCTCTCCAACAGCCGCCCGCACTACTGGAGCGAGGCGCTCAAGGTCGGCGAGCACCACGTGGTGGCCGGCGTCGGCGCGCTCGGGTTCTCCACCGCCCAGGGCCAGTACACGAGCGGAGTCTGGAACGCGCAGCATGCGCACGTCGAGCACGCTCACGGCTACCTGCTGCAGACGTTCGCGGACTTCGGTCTGATCGGGGTCGCGCTGAACCTGGGGCTCCTGGTCGCGTGGTTGGTCGCCGCCGGGCGCGCCCTGGGACTGCCAAGGCCGGCGCGGCTCTCGGCGCTGTGGGCGCCGCCCGCCGGGTACGCCTCCGAGCACGCGGGGCTGCTGACACTGTTCGTGGTGGCACTGATCTTCGGCCTTCACTCGCTGATCGACTGGACTTGGTTCATCCCGGGAACCGCCGTGTTCGCGCTGGTGGGCGCGGGATGGCTCGCCGGGCGCGGTCCGCTCGAGCAGCCTGTCGGCCGGCTGAGCGAGCGCCGGGCTCCGTCGCGCTCGCCCGGAGCGGCGGCGATCGCCGGCGCGGCGATCTTGTTCACGGTGATCGCGATCTGGGGCATCGTCCAGCCGCTGCGCTCCAGTGACGCCTACAACTCGGCGCTCACCCACCTGACCCGCGGGAACACCGCCGCCGCGCTCACCGACGCGCGCCGGGCGCAGTCCAGCGACCCGGTGTCGGTCGATCCGCTGTGGCTCGAGTCGGCGATCTACAGCTCAGCCGGCGACCAGGCCGCGGCGCGCCGGGCACTGATCAGAGCGACCTCCGTGCAGCCGTCCAATCCCGAGACCTGGACCCGGCTCGGTTGCTACGACATCAAGCGGGGGCAGAACGCCGCAGCCGGGGCGGAGCTCGGGCGCGCCTCATCGCTTCTGCCGGGAGTCACGGCGATCCGCGGTGACTCCACGGCGTACTGCGCCGCGGTCAACGCCTGACGGCTACGCCACGGCCGAGCGTGGCTCGGCCGCCGGCAGCGCGCCGGCATCGACCATCGACGCCGGGAGCGACCCGTGCCCGCGCGCCTCGCAGGCCTCGACGAGCAGGCGCTCGTATTGGTCGGTGACCGCGTCCCATGAATAGCTCCGGGCGCGCCGCAGCGCCCGCGAGCGGTAGCGCTCGGCCAGCGCGGGGTCGTTCAGCACCCGATCGAGCTGTCTGGCGAGATCGTCGACCCCGGCCCGCCCGCGGAAGTAGATCCCGGCGTCTCCGACCGTCTCGACGTTCGGGGGGTGATCGTTGACCAGCACGCAGTTGCCGGCGGCCATCGCCTCCAGGATCACCGGATGGGTGCCGCCGACCTCGGTCGGAGCGCAGAACAGGTAGGCGTGGCGCTGCAGCTCCCAGTACGCGCGGCCGAACACGTATCCCGGGAACACCACCCGCGGGTCGGCCGAGCGCCACACCTGGCGGATGTAGTCGCTCGCATACGGGGCGCCTCCGACGATCGCGAGCTTCATCCCGCGCGAGCGGTCGGCCCCGATCCGGGCGAACGCCTCGACCAGCAGGTGCGGGTTGTTCTCCGGCTCGAGCCGGCCGACGAACAGGACGTACTTGCGGGGCTCGAGTCCCATCCGCTCGAGCGTCTCGGTTCCGTCGAAGCCGGGATCCTCGACCCCGTAGGGCACGACGCCGATCCTTGTCCCGTACCTGCGCTCGAACATCTCGGCGACGGTGTGGCTGTCGGTGATCGCCCGGTCCGCCCACCGCGGCGCCCGGCTCTCGGCGAACCGCAGGTAGCTCTTGGCGGGCCCGGGCCACTTGTCGCGGTCTGAGTCGAGGCCGTCGATGTTGATCACCGCCGGAATGTCGCGGCGGCTGGTGATCAGGCAGAGCGGAGAGTTGCCCGCGATGAAGAACAGCGCGACGTCAGGCTTGGTCACCTTCGCCGCGTGGATCGCGGAGCGGAACGTGTGCACGAACGTGTCCAGGTACTTGTTCTGGACCGTGCGCAGATGGACCAGCTCCGCGCCCTTGAATCTGGTCAGCTTGCGGTCGACGACGTGCGGCCGGCAGTACACGACGACCTCGTGGCCGCGGGCGCTCAGCCGCGAGGCCAACTGCTCGACGGCCGTCTCGAAACCGCTGTAGGAGGCGGGGATGCCTCGAGTGCCAAGGATGGCGATCTTCATGCGCGGGCGTGCGCCAGAGAGTAGGCCGTAGCGTGCGCTCGTGCGCAGGAATCCCACGAAAACCAACCTGCGCGCCGTCGCCCCCGTTCGGCCAGCTCGCGTCGCAGCTCGGGCGATGAGACGAGCTCGGCGATCGCGGCGGCGATCGACGCGGGGTCGCGCGGGTCCGCGTAGCTGGCGGCCTCCCCACACACCTCCTCGACGCCAGGTGAGCGCGCCGCGACGACCGGCGTCCCCGTGCTCATCGCCTCGACCGCGGTGAATCCGAATCCCTCGTACAGGCTCGGGTGGATCAGCGCCACGGCGCCCGAGTACAGGTCCGCCAGCCGCTCGCGGTTCGGATGACGCTCGACGCTGATCCCTGGCCCGCTCGCGGTGGCCGACCCGGCCAGCACCAGGGGATGCGGGTCGCCAGCCCGTTCGCGGTAGAGCCGGTAGGCCTCCAGGAGCGCGGGCACGTTCTTGCGGGGCTCGTCGTCCCCGACGTAGAGGAGGTGCGTGCGCTCGCGCTCCCGGCGGGCCAGGCCCTGCCCCGGCCCGTGCGGCGCGAGGACGATCCGCTCCTGGGGGACGCCCCACAGCTCCCGGACATCATCAGCCGTCGTCCGGCTGATGCAGATCACGGCGGCCGACGCGCGCGCGGCGGCCCGGTGCGTCCGGCGGGCGTAGATCCGGAAGCGCGGGTCAAAGCACTCGGGCAGTCGCTCGAACGACAGGTCCATCACGGTGATGACCTGTGGGGCCCCCATGCCGCGCGCGTGCGCGGGCAGCGGGTGGTGGACGACGTCCGCCCGTGCGCGGCGCGCAAGCCGCGGCAGCTCGACGGCCGCCCACCAGCGGTCGCGCAGGAGGTTGCGGATGCTGCCGAGCCCGCCCCCGGCGGGAGCGCGCCTGCGGCGGTCGGCGACCTCGATCACCTCGATCTCCCCTCCGGCGGCCAGGGCTTCGGCCAGCCGCTCGAGATAAACCGCCGTGCCCGAGAACGGCGCGCGCAGCGCGTAGGTGGTGTCCAGGAGGACCCGCATGGGCCCATCAGCGTAGGTCCAGCGGCGGGCGGCGCGGGTTGCGGCTCAGGTGCTTCAGCCGTGGCCGCGCCGGCGCTGCACAGGTGGTTTGTGGGCCCGCGCCAGCAGCAGCCGTCGCAGCAGCGGCGGGCCGCCGGCGGCGCGGATCGCGTCGACGTCGAACCCGAGCTCGCCGAGCACCTCACGCAGCGAGCGCCGGGTGTACAGGTGCAGGTGGTCGCCGAGCGGCTCGGAGAACCGCTCGATCCCGGCGACCGCCACTCGCAGCCGGCCGTGGTTCGGCGTCGTCAGCAGGAGCCGCCCGCCCGGCGCCAGCACGCGCCTGACCTCGGACAGCCAGCGGGCGGTGTCGGCCACGTGCTCGATCACCTCGCTCGACCACACCACGTCGAAGGCGCCGTCCTCCAGTGGCAGCAGCCCGTCGATCGGCGCGAGCCCGAACTCCAGCCCGGGATGGCGGGAGCGCGCTCTCGCGACCGCCGCCTCGGCGACCTCGATCCCGATCGCGCTCGCGCCGGCGCGCGCGATCTCGGCCGTGAAGTCGCCGGCGCCCGAGCCGAGATCGAGCACGCGATCCCCTGGCTGGATGCCCGCGAGCAGGAACTCGCGCCGGAGCTCCCAGTCCGGGGGCGTCAGGTCCGCGGGCAACCGCTCCCAGAGGTGTTCGTAGTAGTCCTTCATCTGCTCGATGGCCGGCCGTATCGTCCGACATCGACCGGCTCCGCGCTCTACAGTGGCTCATGGAGGACGAGCCTGAGCACAACGAGCCGACGGATAGCGGCGATCATGGCGGTTGACCATCTCGGCGGGGCCGAGACGGCGCTTCTGCGGCTCCTGTCCCGGCTGGCGGGGCGCGGCTGGCGGGTGACGCTGACCACCCCCGGCGCGGGCCCGCTGCGCGAGGCGGCGCTCGACGCCGGGTACGCCTGGCGCTCGCTGCCGGTCGGGGGCCTGGCGCGCGGAGCGGGGCGCCGGGCGATCCGCTCGTGGCCCGCGGCCCGCGGCCTGGCGGGGGAGCACGACGTGATGTACCTCAACGGCACGGTGTGCGGACGCCTGCTTCCGGCGCTCCCCGCGCGGGCGCTGCGAGTCCTCCACGTTCACGACATGGTCGATCGGGTTCCCCGGTTCTGGCGGCGGGCGGACGTGGTGCTGGCCGACTCGCGGGCCGTCGCCGACCGCCTCCGGGGACTCGAGCCGCACGTGGTGTTCGCCCCCGTCGATCCCGATCCCCCAGCGGCCGAGCCACCGTGGCCGACCGGCAACGGCCCCGTGATCGGGTTCGTGGGGAGGATCGAGCCGCGCAAGGGCCCGCTTGACCTCATCCGCGCGGCGCCGGCGATCCGGCGCGGCGCGCCGGGCGCACACCTGGTGGTCGTGGGCGACGATCCGTTCGGCTCGAACCCCGCGTACACCGAGGCCGTCATCGACTCGCCGGAGGTTGACCACCATCCGTGGAGCGCGAACGCGCCCGGGCTGATGCGCCACCTCGACGTGCTCGTGCTCCCCTCCTACCAGGAGCCGTTCGGGACCGTGCTCGCCGAGGCGATGGCCGTTGGGACGCCGGTCGTGGCAACGCGGGTCGACGGCCTCCCCGAGGTCGTCAGCGACGGCGTCACCGGGAGGCTGGTCGAGCCCGGGAACCCTGACGCGCTCGCGGCGGGGGTCCTCGACGTGCTGTCCCGGCGCGAGGAGATGGGACGGGCCGCTCGGGAGCACGCCCGGAGGTTCGAGGCCGACGACTACGCGCTGCGGGTGGAGCGCCTGCTCACCCGGTGAAGGTCGCGTTCGACAGCCGCCCCGCCAAGGAGGTGCACGGCATCGGGCGCTACGCGCGGAGCCTGCTGCATGCGCTTCGCGAGACCGGTCGCGGCGAGATCGTCGAGACGCACGAGCCGCGGCGCTGCGACGTGTTCCACGCCCCGTGGATCGACGGGGCGATGCTGCGCTCGCCGGTGCCGATGGTCGTGACCCTCCACGATCTGATCCCGCTCAAGCGACGCGGGGAGTACCTCCGCTCGGGCCTGCGGTTCAAGCTCCGGTATCTCGCGGTCCAGCGGGCGATGCGCGTGATCGTGCCCACCACCGCCGTCGCCGACGATCTGATGGAGAACCTCGACGTCCCGAGCGAGCGCGTCGTCGTGATCCGGGAGGCTCCGGCGCCGGAGTTCGGTCCCCGGCCCGAGTCCGAGGTTGCCGCGGCCCGCGAGCGCTACGGCCTACCAGACAGCTACCTGCTGTGGGTGGGCGGCCTGCGCTCGCCGGACCCGCGCAAGCGGGTGTCAGAGCTCACCCGCGCGGCGCGCACGATGCCGCTCGTGCTGGTCGGTCCGGCCAATCGGTGGGCCCGGGAGCTTCCTGCGGTCACGCTGACCGGAGAGGTGTCCGACGACGAGCTCGCGGCGATCTACACCGGCGCCCACGCGCTCGTGTTCCCGAGCGATGAGGAAGGCTTCGGGCTGCCGCCGATCGAGGCGCTCGCGTGCGGGACGCCGGTGGTCGCCTGCGACGTGCCCGCGCTCAGGGAGGTGCTCGCCGGCCGCGCAGTGCTGGCCGACGTGAACGATCTGGACGGGCTGCTCGCCGCGGCCGAGTCGGCTCGCCGTCCAGCCCCCGCGCCGCCGCCGTGGACCTGGCACGACGCGGCCGAGGTCACGTGGGACGTGTACTCGGACGCGGTGAGCTCGCCCTACTCGCGCACGCGCAGGCCGAAGGGCGGCAGGTCGATCCGCCGGCGCCCCTGAATCCAGCTGCGGCGCCGGCGCGCCCCGGGCAGCAGCCGCCACGCCTCCCGGTAGCCGGCGAGCAGATGGCGCTCGCGGAGCAGCGCATGGCCGACCGCGAGCACCTCGTAGCCGAGCATCAGTGGTATGTGCCTGACCAGTCCGGCGCGGGTCTCGTTCTTGGCGATCATCAGGTAGCGGTTGCGGAACTGCATCCGGCGCGCCTGCTCGCTCACATGCGCGCGGGTCGAGGGGCTGTAGGTCCGGATGTGCTCGGCAACCGCGCGCGGCTCGTACAGGCACCGCCAGCCGAGCAGCCGCGCGCGCCAGGCAAGGTCGGCGTCGGACGCCCACAGCTCCATGTCCTCGTCGAGCACCTCGCGGCCGCCGAGCGCGCAGTCCTCGAGCGTCTCCCGGCGGTAGATCGCGGCCGCGCCGTCGCACCCGAAGGCCTCCCCCGCCGCGGAGAAGCTCGAGGCCGGCCGGCCGTGCCCGACCAGCCCGTTCTTGCGATGGCGATCGATGTACATGCCGGCAGTGTCGATCTGCCCGAGCTGCCGTCCGGGGGCGGTCACCCGGACCAGCTTGGGCGCGACCGCTCCGACCCCGTGCTCCTTGAGCAGGGGGAGTGCGGCCGCCAGGAACCCGGGCCGCAGGAAGCAATCGGCGTTGAGCAGCACGACGGCGTCGCCGCCGGTGCGCGTCAGCGCGTCGTTGATCGCCGCCGCGTACGTGCGCCGCGGCTCGAGCCGCAGGTATCCCGTGCCGTGCTGATCGGCGACCCTCGCCGTGTCGTCCGTCGATCCGTTGTCGACGACCGTGACCTCGGGGCGCGGCTCCTGGCCGAGCGCCGCCGCCAGCGAATGCACGAGCAGCGGCGCCTCGTCGGTTGAGAGGAGCAGGACGGTGGTGCGCACGCTCCGAGCGTGGCAGGTCGGGGGCTGGCGGGGCGATTTGGGCGATTAGCACCGCGACGCGGGGCTAATCGCCCACGGGCCCGGTCACACCACCTCCCGGTACACGGCGGCGGTCTCTCGGGCCGTGCGCTCCCACGAGAACCGCGTCGCCCACTGAAGGCCCGAGGCCGACATCCGTCGGCGCTTCGTCGGGTCTCCCAGCAGCTCCCCCAGCGCCGCGCGCAGCGCCTCCGGATCGCCGGGGGCGAAGTACGCGGCGGCGCCGCCACCCGTCTCCGGCAGCGCCCCTGCGCGCGCGGCGAGGACCGGCGTCCCGCGCGCCATCGCCTCGAGGATCACCAGCCCGAAGCCCTCGTACAGGCTCGGGTGGACGAGCAGGTCGGCCTCGCGGATCAGCGCGTCGAGGGTCTCGTCGCTCACGTAGCCGGTCAGCTCGAGCGGCGCGTCGCCCGCCAGCGTGCGCAGGCGCGGACCCTCCCCCGCATCGACGCCGGCGAGCACGAGCCGGTGCTCGATCGCGCGCTCGCGCCGCAGCTCGGCGTATGCCCGCACCAGCGCGGCCAGGTTCTTCTTGCGCCGCAGATCCCCGACAGCAACGAGGTACGGGGTCGAGCCTCCTAGGAGGGAGGGAGCCCCCGGGGCCGCAAGCGGGAGCGCCGGCGCCTCGGGGATCACGCGCACCTTCCGGGGATCCACCCCGTAGCGCTCCCAGACGTCGTCGCGGGTGAACTCGGAGGGGCAGATCACGATCTCGGCCGAGCGCGCGGCCCGCGGCGCGATCAGCCGGTACTTCATTCCGGTGGCTCTCGAGAAGTCATCGGGCCACGCCTCGAAGGCGAGGTCGTGGATCGTCACGACCCCGGGGCACGGGCGCCGAAGCGGCAGGAAGCAGTTCGTCACGTGCACGGCGGCGGCGCGCCGGCGGCGCAACAGGCGGGGGAGCCCGAGCTGCTCGAACACGAGCTCCGGCCCCGGCCCGCCGCCGGTGAGGACCTCCAGCTCCAGGCCATCGGCGGCGCCCGATCGCAGCGCGTCGATCAGGCAACGGGCGTAGCGGCCCCAGCCGCGCGGTCTGGGGGCGAACGCGTCGCGTCCGTCGATCGCGATCAGGGGCGCCATGGGGCCTCGCCGGCGGCGCGAGCCCGGGCGCGCCGTCGACCCGCGCGCTCCCCCAGCAGCCGCGCCGCGCGCCGGTGGCTCAGCCGGGCGCGCAGCGGCGAGCGGTAGAACCGCCGGTCGGACCACCACTCGGCCAGGAGCCCGGGGCCGTCGCCCGTGCCCTCGGCGAACATCGCCAGCCCCTCTGCCTCGCGCCGGGCGCGCCGGTAGATCGCGGGCAGCGAGTCGTGCGTGTGGTCGTGTTCGACGACCAGCCTCGGGTCGACTACGCAGCGGTAGCCGCGCTCGAGCCAGTGCCAGGACCACTCGCGATCCTCGCAGCCGGGCAGGTCCTCGCGGAAGGGGCGCTCGCGCCACAACCCGCCCCGGAACGCCCCCGCGCCGTTGGAGTAGCCCCACCCCGGATGGGCTCGGGCCAGCGCGATGTCCTGCTCGATCGGCTCGCTCAGCGGGGCCCCGTGCGGTCCGTATCGGTCGCCGGAGACGCAGGCCACGCGCGCGTCCGCGAACGGCGCGGCCAGCCGCCCGAGCCACCCGTCGTCGAGCGGGAAAGCGTCCGCGGAGAGCGCCACCAGGAGCTCGCCATGGGCCGCCGCCGCCCCGAGGTTGAGCGCGCGGCCGAACGAGAACTCATCGCGGTCCAGCGTCAGCACGCGGGCGCCGTGCTCGCGGGCGATCGCCACCGTCCGGTCGCGCGACCCGCTGTCGATGACGATCACCTCGACGCCGCGATCGCCGGTTCGCTGGCCGGCGACCCGCTCCAGGCAGCGCCCGATCGCAGCGGCCTCGTCGCGCGCGCGGATGATCACGCTGGCCTGAGGTTGCTCGCCAACCAAGTTCCGGCGGAAGCTTCGCATGGCCGCCAAACGCGGCGTAGGATCCCGCCGAAGTGACTGTGCACGCACTTCGCGCGTCGGTCGACTACCGCACGGACGCGAACGGTCAGGTTGACCGACCGGCATCGGTCCTGTTCGACATCCCGATCGACCTCGCGCGGCCGGCGGACGTGCTGCAGACGATCACCGGCTGGGCCGCCGAGCGGCGGGCGCGCCGGGTCATGTACGTCAACGCCCACGTCGTCAACCAGGCGCGCGCCATCCCGCAGCTCGCGGAGGCGCTGAGACGGGCGGACCTCGTCTACTGCGACGGATACGGGGTCCGGCTGGCCGCGCGCGTGCTCGGGAAGTCGGTGCCCCACCGGATGACCGGCGCGGACTGGATCTGGGCGATGTCGCGGCTGTGCGAGCTCGCGGGCCACGGCGTGTACCTGCTGGGCTCTGAGCCCCCGCTCGCGAGGGAGGCCGCCGCCCGCCTGCGCCGACGCTGCCCGCAGCTGCGCGTGTGCGGCGCCCACCACGGGTTCTTCGACCTGGACTCCCCTCACAACGAGCGGGTGATCGAGGACATCAACGAGCACCAGCCGAGGATCGTGCTCGTGGGTATGGGCACGCCGAAGCAGGAGCTGTGGGTCGACCGGTACGGTGGCCGGCTCGACGACTGCGTCGTGTGGACCGTCGGCTCGCTGTTCGACTATGTCTCAGGTCACACGCCGCGCGCCCCCAGATGGCTGGCGGACAATGGTCTCGAATGGATCTTCAGACTCGCGATCGAGCCCCATCGGATGTGGCGGCGGTATCTGCTCGGGAACCCGGTGTACCTGAGGCGGGTGCTGACCGAGTCCAAGCGCCAGGCCGCCTGAGCGCGCTCCTGCGGCCGGGGCCGGGCGCCTCCCGGCGCGCCTGGCTGCTCTACGGCGCCGCGGTGCTCCTAGCCATCGCCGCCGGGCTCGTGCTGGCGGAGCTGGCCGGGATCGGAGTCCGGGCCATGCCCGGGGTCCTGCGCACCGCGGCGGCCGGGGTGGTGCTCTTCGGGCTGTGCGGGTGGGGACTCGCCAATGCGCTCGTCCCGGCGCGACTCGCGCCCCACCGGCTGCTCGCGGTGCTCCCGATCGGAGCTGTGGCGTCGAGCTTTGCGCTCGCGGTCCTGGGGCTGCTACACGTCCCGTTTGCGGTCTCGCTCGCGGTCGTGCTGACCGCTGCGAGCGTCGCGGCGCTGCGCTTCCGGCGTCCGCGAGACTCCGAGCAGGAGGTCCGTCAACCTGCGCCGCTCCGCCTCGGCGTGCCCGTGCTGGTCGCGGGCGCGATCGCGCTGGTCTCGCTGATCCCCGTGTTCCGCGCGGGGTTCGAGACCATCCCCGGGCAGAACGGGGACGCGATCCTCGTCGCGGGCAGCGCGGTTCTGGTCGAGCACGCGCCACCGACCGCGACGCGCAACGACCTCCCGATCAACCGGATCCCCCTGGAGTGGCGTTCGAAGTACCCGGTCTACTACGCCCTGGCCGGCGTCTCGACGCTCGCCGGCCAGACCCCGATCCAGGCGTTCGCCACCGTCTCGGCGCTGGTGCTCGCGGCGACCGCGTTCGGCCTGTTCCTGTTCGCGATGTACGCGCTGCGAGCGCCGCCGTGGGTCGCGCTGATGGCCATGCTCTTGACGGCGCTCGACCGGATCGTCATGTATGTGACGCTCCACCCCTATTACAACGAGCTGTGGGGACAGTTCGCGCTCCCGCTGATGCTGCTGTTCGGGTGGCTGTACCTGCGGGAGCCGAGCCGCGGCGCCGCGGCGCTGTTCGTGCTGTTCCTCGTATTCGGGCTGCTCGTCTATCCGCTGATGGTGCTGTTCCCGGTGTTGTTCCTCGTCCCCTATGCGTGGAGCCGGTGGCGGAGCGCTCGCCGGGAGCGTCAACCGGTCGGCTGGATCGCCGAGCTCCGGCTGCCGCGCCTCCTCACCCGGCCGTGGGCGTGGATCCCGCTGGTCGTGGTCGCCGTCCCCGTGTGCGTAGTGCTGGTGCGCGGGTTCGGCGAGAAGGTGCTCTCGGCGCTTGACGTCCTGCTTCCTGGGACGTCCCTCGCGGGCTGGAGCGGCCCGGCCCTCCCCTACATACCTGGGCCGCGGTTCGTGGGGATGCCCGGCGCCGGGACGCTTGACTACCTGGGGCTGGCAGCCGTGTGCGCGCTTGCCGTGCTCGGCCTTCGACGCGTCCGCGCGGAGCTGAGGATCCCGCTGGCCGTGATGGTGGTCGTCGCCGCACTCGTCGGCGTCTACTTCCGCCTGCGAACCGGTGGCCAGCTGTTCTTCTTCAAGGACCTTGCGTTCCTCGGCCCCTACGTGCTGCTGCTCGCACTCCTCGGGCTGGCCGGAGTGGTCGCGAGCCGGCGGCGGGTGACCGCGTTGGCCGGCGCCGCGGGCCTCGTCACGGCTTCTGTCGTGATTGCGGTCGGGGCGGAGGAGGAGGTCCATCAGACCTATCCCCAGGCGACCCGGTCGGTGCTGGCGTTGGCAAGCTGGGACCGGGCGATGCCGAGCGCCGCCAGCGTGCGAATCGACGTCCCTCCGAGCGGCTGGCAGGTGTGGGCGGCCTACATGCTCCACGACCATCGCCTGAGCGCGCTCGCGCCGCTCACCGCGTTCTTCCCGCATCCGCCGATGGGGCGCAAGGCGGATTACATCCTCACCTACCGCACCCAGCCCCGACCCGCCGACGCCGTCGGCCGCCCCCTGCGCCGTAGCGTCCAGTACGAGCTGTGGCGCATGAATCCCGCGACGCCGGGGCCGGATATCTCGCGCCGAGGGCTGATCTGGGACGTGACCGAGGTCACCTTCTGACGCCGGTGTGGTCGCGGGCCCGCGCGACCTCGGCGGTGCGCTCGACCGCGGACCGCAGCCGCTGCGCCACGGCGTCCGGCGCGTAGCGCTCCAGCCGGGCCCGCCCGCGTCTGCCGAGCTCCGCGCGGAGCGCCGAATCGGTGATCGCCAGGTTCACGAGCTCGGCGATCACGGCCGGATCACGGTCCTCGACGAGCAGCGCAGCGTCGCCGGCGACCTCCGGGACCGCGCCCGCGGGCCGGGCGATCACCGGTAGCCCGAAGTGGAACGCCTCGAGCAGTGGGATGCAGAAGCCCTCGTGCTCGGATAGGCAGACGAACGTCGACGCGGACCGGTAGCGGTCGCCCAGCTCCCGCGCCTCCAGCCCGCTCTCGATCGTCACCGCCCCGGGCGCGAGCGCCCCGGCGAGCGCGTGTAGCGAGTCGGTGTACCCAGGCGCGATCGGGTCCCCGACCAGCATCAGCCGCGCTCCGGGTTCACGGTGCCTGCGGTACTGGGCGAACACGCGGATCAGCTCGTCCTGGCGCTTGTGCGGCGAGAGCCTGCCGACGAACATGATGACCGGTCCTTCGGCCGGCTTGGGGGCGGCGGCGCCGGCGCGCGGAAGTGTGGGGCCCAGGCGCTCGAGGTCGACCAGCAGCGGGATCACCTCCGTCCTTGAGGCGCCCCGCGCCCGCAGCTCGGCGGCGTTGAACTGGGAGTCGGAGGCGGCGACGTCCACCGCGCCGACGAGCTCGGGGAGCTGCTGGCGGCCGATCGCGCACTGCACTCCCACGAGCGGGGCGTGATTCCACAGCCACGAGGCGGGGGTGACGTTGTGGTAGAGGAGCAGCTTCGGGTTGGGCAGCGCCAGCAGCTCGTGGAGCCTCGGCACCCCGGCCGAGTGGTGGATCAGCAGCACGTCGCCGGGACCCGGCCGCAGGCGCCCGAGCTGCTCTACCGACCCGTTGACAGCGGGCGCGATCCGCGCCGCGTAGTCGGCGCCGCCCCACTCCCAGCGGCGGAAGTAGGAGCGGAAGACGAGCGCCTCGGTCGTGATCGCGTCGTGCGGACCGGCGCCCGAGAGGACCTGGTGGACCCTCATTCCGGGGGCGGGGCGGGCTCGCCCTCCTCCCCGGAGGCGCCACCGAGCCGCCCTTCGAGCGCCGCCACTCGCTCCTCGAGCCGGCGGACGTAGCGCACGAGATTGACGTTGAACCGCGCCTGCTCGGCGATCAGCTCGGCGTGATACTGCCCGAGCAGCCGCACCAGTCCGCGTTTCAACGCGGTGATCGGGGCGCCGAGTCGTCTCGTCGAGCGGACCTGGCGCAGGTCCGGGTCGATCAGCGCCCACTCGAACAGCTTCTCCGGGGTGGGCGCGTCCGCCGGGGCGAGCTCGCCGCCCTGGGGATCCTCGCCGTAGGCGCCATCTGCGCGCATCGCCGCGGCCGTCGCGCGGGCCTGCTCGAGCGCGCGCTCGGGCTCGGTCACGCGCGCTTCTCCGCGGCCGGCATCGAGCGCCACGAGCCGTCGAGCGCGACGATCCCCTCGGGTCCCTCCTCGCGCGCCACCGAGAACCGGATGGTGCGCTCGGCCAGCGCCGCCTCGGCCCCGTGACCGGCCCCCAGCGCCAAGTCGTAGTCGCCGCCGAGGAGGTTGAGCGCGGAGACCTCGAACGCCAGCTGGGCGGTGCCGTCCGCGTCGAGCTCGAAGCGGTGCGTCGTCCGGTAGACGCGGGTCCCGTCCTGGGCGCGCAGCTCGAGGGCGAGCACCGGGTCGGTCACCGGGCGCCGGGCGCGCAGCGCGACGATCACCTGGAGCGGGGCGCCGCTCGGGAACACCGCGCTGGTGCGCCCGGCGGAGTCGCGAAGCTCGACGTCGAGCACGTGGAGCGCGCGGTCGCCCGCCGGGCGCAACGACTCCCCGCCCCCGCGCTCGGTGCCCATCAGCCGGTGGTAATGGAGGAGGCCCTCCGCGGTCGGGCCGTCGAACTCGACCCGGCCCGCGTCGAGCACGACGACGCGGTCACACACGCGCTCGATCGCGCCCGCGTCGTGGGACACCAGCACGAGCGTGACGCCCGCAGCGATCTGCTCGGAGATGCGCCGCAGGCACTTGCGCTGGAACCCCTCGTCCCCGACGGCGAGCACCTCGTCGATGAGGAGCACGTCGGCCTCGAGATGCGCCGCGATCGAGAACCCGAGCCGGAGCATCATCCCCGCCGAGTACGTCTTGACCGGGACGTCGATGAACCCCTCGAGCTCGGAGAAAGCGACGATCTGCTCGACGCGGGGCTCGAGCTCGGCCCTGCTCAGCCCGTAGAGCGCCCCCTGCAGATAGATGTTCTCGCGCCCGGAGAAGTCGCGGCTGAAGCCGGCCCCGAGCTCGAGCAGCGAGATCGTCCGCCCGCCGCAGCCGCCCGTGCCCGCCTGCAGCGGGACGATCCCGGCCAGCACGCGCAGCGTCGAGGTCTTGCCGGCGCCGTTGCGCCCGACGATCCCGACCGTCTCGCCCCGCTCGATCCGGAGCGACACTCCCTGGAGGGCGGGCACCGGCGGCGGGCCGCTGACCCTCCGCCCGAGCAACATGCCCTTGAGCGTGCGGGCGTTGTCGGCGCGGACGTTGAACCAGCGCGTGGCGTCGCGAAGCACGACTTCCCCAGGTCGAAGCTGGAGCTCGGCCTCGCTCATCGGCCTCACACCACCACCGCCAGCTCGCCCTCCATCCTCCTGAACACGAGCGCGCCGGCGCCGAGCGTGGCCGCCGCGATGCAGACGATGTACACGAGCACCCCCCACCCCGGCGCCGTCCCCGAGTAGAGGATCGAGCGCGTCGCCTCGACGAACGGGGCGATCGGATTGACCCAGGCCAGCAGCGTCTCCACCCACGCGTGCTGCTGCGCGAACGGCAGGGTGCTCGGCTGGTAGAAGATCGGCGTGAGGAAGAACCACGGCAACAGCGCCGCGGCGACGATCGGGGCCACGTCGCGGAAGTACGCGTGCATCACGCTGACGATCAGCCCGCATCCGAGCGCGAAGCAGAACAGCAGCGCGACCACCACCGGCAGCAGTAGCAGCGCCGGCGCGACGCTGTCCCGCAGCGCCAGCGCGACCGGCAGCAGCAGCGCGAGGATGGCCAGGAAGGTGATCAGCTGCACCGTCACCGACGAGGCGGGGATGGCCTCTCTGGGAAAGCGCGCCTTGCGCACCAGCGGCCCCTGGTCGATCAGCGACTCAGAGGAGGCCAGCAGCGACTGCTGGAAGAACGTCCATACGACGATCCCGATCATCAAGAAGATCGGGTAGTCCGGGAACGACTGCACCTTGAGCACGTGCCCGAACATCAGCGTGTACGCGGCGAGCAGGACGAGTGGATTGACCAGGTACCACAGGACCCCGAGGCGCGAGCCCTTGTACTTGCGGCGCAGCTCCCTGGAGACCAGCTGCCTGAACAGGTATCGGTACCGGGCCACGGCGGGGATTATCCGGGACTAAACGGCGCCGGTAGCCTGGTTGGGTGCCCTCACGCGCGCGGAGAGCCCTGCTGGGGGCCGGAGCCAGCGCCCTGTTGCTGGTGCTCGTGTGGCTGCTGGCATTCCACACCGGCGTCGGCGAGCACGCCGATCAGTCGATCTTCAGCGGCTTCACTGGCCTCCAGCGCCCGCGCGTGAACGGCATCGCGAGCTTCATCCGCAGCCTGTGCGATCCGGGGCCGTTCGTCGTGCTCGGAGCGGGGATCGTGGCCGTGGCCCTCCTGCGAGGTCGCCCGCGTATCGCCCTGGCGATCGGGGTGCTGCTGGCGGCGTCAAACGTAACCACCGAGCTGATCCTCAAGCCGCTGCTGGCGGAGCCGCGCGCCCACTCGCTGCTTGGCCACGCCCAGATCGGTGCCCAGTCGTGGCCAAGCGGCCACGCGACGGCCGCGATGGCGCTGGCGCTCGGCCTGGTGCTGGCCGTGCCCGCCCGCCGCCGGCCGGCGGCCGCGGCGCTCGGAGCCGGGTTCGCGGTGGCGGTCAGCTACTCGTTCCTCACGCTCGGCTCGCACTACCCGAGCGACGTGCTGGGCGGATTCCTGGTGGCGGTGGTCTGGGCGCAGCTCGCAGCCGCCGGCGTGTTCGTCCTGGACGCCCGCGACGCACGCCGGGGAGAGCCGTCCGGCCGCCAGGCGGTCCCGCTGCGCAACGCGGTGGCCCCGCCCGCCGCTGCGCTCGGGGGAGCCGCCGCGCTCGCGGGCCTGATCGCCCTGTCCCGCCCGCAGCACGTGATCTCCTACGCCGGCGAGCACGGCGCATTCATCGTCGGAGCCGCGGCGATCGCGGCGCTGGCGTTCGCGCTCGCGACCGCCGTGATGCTCAGCGTGCGGCGCTAGCGCCGGGGCTTTCGACCACCAGCGTCACCGGCCCGTCGCCCGTCAGCTCCACCTCCATCAGCGCCCCGAACCTCCCGCGCCGGGCGCCGATCCGGTCGCAGAAGCGCTCGTAGAGAGGCTCGGCCTCCTCGGGCGGCGCCGCCGCGACCCAGCTTGGCCGGTTGCCCCTGCGGGCGTCGCCGTAGAGGGTGAACTGGCTGACGCACAACACCTCTCGGCCCGACAGCGGCTCGTTCATCCGGCCATCGGAGTCGGGGAAGATGCGGAGCGCGCCGACCTTGTCGGCGAGCCAGTCCGCACCTTGCTCGGTGTCGCCGCGAGCGACCCCGAGCAGCACGAGCAGGCCGGGGCCAATCTCGGCCACGGTGGCGCCCTCGACCCGCACGGACGCACGACTGACGCGTTGCACGACCGCGCGCACGCTAGGCCTCGCGCAGCTGGGCGGCGGCCTGTTCGGGAGCGACGATGTTCAGGTTCACCCCCGCTCCGAGCTCGAGCCCGGCCAGGTGGGTGAGCCGGGGCAGGATGTCGATCCGCCAGCAGAAGTGCTCGGCGCCGCTCGGCGCCGTGCGCACCCACAGGTTCGCCGGCGGGCTCGAGCCGAGCAGCCGGGCCAGCCGGCCGAGCATCTCGTGCAGCAGCCCGGCGCCGGTCGGCCCATCGTCCTCGAACCGCTTTCGGGGGGTCCGGGGGGCGATCGTCAGCTGATACGGGACTCGGCCCGCGAACGCCGTCATCGCCACCGCCTCGTCGTCGATCGCGACGATCCGCTCACGCCGCCGCACCTCCTCCTGCACGAGGTCGGCGAGCAGGTTGCCGCCCATCGTGCGGGTCGCGTACGCGCCAAACCGCTCGCGCTCGCGCGCGAGCGCCGCGGGTACGAACTCGAGCGCGTACAGCTGCGCGTGGGTGTGCGGCAGGGACGCGCCGGCCTCGTGGCGCTCGTTGACGATCAGGTGAACGTAGGAGGCGTCCCGGTGCGCGCGCATCCGCTCGCGCCACACCTCAACCGCCGTCGCGACCTGCTCTCTCGAGAGCTCCGCCAGCGAGACGACCGGGTCGGGAGCGTTGACGATCACCTCGTGATCTCCCGTGGCCGGGGCGGCCCAGAACATGTCGGGGTTGGCGTCGGGCGCGGGCTGAGCGGAGTCTTCGCTCAGCGCCGGGTACAGGTTGGGGACGACGCGAACGCGCCAGCCGGGCGTGTCGGGCGCGCCGCCGTCGGGTCGGAGCGCGAACACCTCGGGCGGGGTCCGGTCCTCGTTCCCCTCGGCGAACGGGTCGGTGGCTGGGTCGAGCGGCGGCGGCGGCGTGGCGGACAGCTGACCGCCTGGGCGCCCCGCGCGCTCGCCCGCGATGATCGACCGCTGCCCCGTCAGCGGGTCGATCCGTATTTCAGGCAAGCTCCCTCTCCATCGCGATGTGCTCGATCCCAGCCTCGCGGAACACCCCTCCGCGGGCGCGGTAGCCGGCGTTCTCGTACAGCGCCTGCGCATACCTCTGGGCGTGGAGGACGAGCCGGCGCGCCCCGGCGGCCCGCGACTCGGCCTCGGCGACCTCGAGCAGCGCCGTCGCGATCCCGCGGCGCCGCGCGTCGGCGCGGACGGCGAGGCGGCTGAACTGCACCGTTCTGCCGACCAGCAGCAGGCGGCACGTTCCCACCACCTCCGCCCCCTCGACCGCCACCAGGTGGATCCCGTCGCCGTCGCGACCGTCGAGCTCCTCGTGCCGGGGGACACCCTGCTCGACGCAGAACACGTCGTGCCGGAGCGCCAGCGCGGCCTCCAGCTCACGCTGCCCGCGCGCGTGGCGCACCTCATACTTCACCGTCGCACTCACCGACGACAAGCTTGCCACGTCACGGTGCGCTAGAATCACGACATCCTCTGAAACCAGTTCCGGCGAGGGGGCCGTGGGCTTCTGAGGTACTCCCCGTCGGGCTAGTTCTCTCTAAGAGGTTGCCTGAGCCGCGCCTTGGTACCGCGACGGCTCGCATTTCCAACGTCGCAATCCCTGATCTTCATGGGTGATTCCACCCCGCTTCCTAATCCTGCCGCGATCGCGCGTGCGGAGCTGTTCACACGCGAGCAGTTCGTATACGAGGGCGAGACCCTCGAAGAGGCCCTTGGGCCCGGCTCGGCCCGCCGCCGCGCGCTCGACGCTGCGCTCCAGGAGATCGAGGCCGGCAACCACCAGCCGTCGGTCGAGTGGCGGCGTCACTTCTCGCTGCTGCTCGGTCTCGAGCGGCTGCTGTCCGACGACGAACCCCACCTGGCCGACGGGACCGTGCTGTCGGCGCACCAGGTCGACGCCCTCTCCGGGACGCTGACCGCATTGCTCGCCGAGGAGCAGCGCAACGGCAACGGCCGGGTCAACGGCAACCCGGTCGCGGTCGAGCCGCCGCAGCTCGCGTCCTCGGCGATCCCTGGCGAGGAGGACTTCGAGCTCGAGAACGGCGACGTCGACGTCGAGGAGGAGGACGAGGAGCCGCAGGACTGGCAGGACACCGCAGGCGGGCTCGACGCGGACGTCCAGCTCGACGAGCAGCCAGTGGATCCCAATGCCGACCGGCGGTTCTGGTTCGAGCACGCGACCGGCGCGGGCAAGACGGTGGCGGCGCTCGGCTTCGTCGAGGCCTCGCGGACCGGCGGAATCCTGATCCTCACCCACCGGCGCAACCTCGTCGACCAGTTCAACGGCGAGCTGCGCGACCGTGGATACCGGGATCGCATCCATGCGCCGCTGCTAGCCGACCGCGACGCCGCCAACGGGCCGGTGACGGTCGAGACCTACCAGTGGTTCGTCCGCAACGCGGGCAAGGTCTCCGACGCCTACACGATCGTCATCTGTGACGAGGCGCACACCGCGCTCGGGGAGAAGACCTCGGCGGCGATCCGCCGCTGGGCGGGACCGATCTTCATCGGCATGACTGCGACCGGTGCGCTGATCGCCAGGCACGTCACGGACCTGTTCCCGACCCAGACCTCGCGATTCGATCTGGCCCAGGCCGCCCGGCGGGGCGTGATCGCGCCGCTGCGCT
>Ga0209577_10000649_pt1 | contig 34488 bp, 40 predicted proteins | sample GraSoiAngelo_109_FD_185874 | JGI IMG/M metagenome (GOLD analysis project Ga0209577, IMG submission 185874) | Grasslands soil microbial communities from the Angelo Coastal Reserve, California, USA - 14_0903_12_20cm (SPAdes) (version 2) | ecosystem: Environmental > Terrestrial > Soil > Grasslands... | reverse complement strand
GCTTGTTTCACTACGCGAGGGTCAACGAGTGGTGTGTCTACATCAAGAAGCCGGATGTGAGTACGTTCGAAGATTCGATCGGACGTCATTCATGGAAGGCAAGCTGTCGTGAACCCTGTAGAGACTGAAATGGCATCGCTCCTGAGGAGAATCACCTCAAATCTACGAGTGGTGCAATACGCCGGCCCCGACTTCTGACAAGTCGGGTGAATGTATAGTCCGTGCCCTTCGTGAGATGGGACAGACACGGTCGTCAGCTCGTGCCGTGAGGTGTTGGGTTAAGTCCCGCAACGAGCGCAACCCACGTTTCCTGTTGCCAGCGGATAATGCCGGGGACTCAGGAAAGACTGCCGGCGAGAAGCCGGAGGAAGGAGTGGATGACGTCAAGTCCTCATGGCCCTTACGTCCTGGGCTGCACACGCGCTACAATGGCAGATACAAACCGCTGCAAAGCCGCAAGGCAGAGCTAATCGGAAAAAGTCTGTCGTAGTTCGGATCGAGGTCTGCAACTCGACCTCGTGAAGTTGGAGTCGCTAGTAATCGCAGATCAGCATGCTGCGGTGAATACGTTCCCGGGCCTTGTACACACCGCCCGTCACGTCCTGAAAGTGGGCAATACGTGAAGCCAGTGGCCCAACCCGCAAGGGAGGGAGCTGTCGAGCGTAGGGTTCGCGATTGGGACGAAGTCGTAACAAGGTAGCCGTACCGGAAGGTGCGGCTGGATCACCTCCTTTCTAAGGAGTTAACGCTCCTTCAAGGGAATCCGCTCTCCGTCCTCGCTATGCTGTCTTCGGCACAGACTGAAGAAGGCGCCTCTAATGAGGCGCCTTCTTGTTGTTCGGACCTTCTTGATGTCGATCTGCATCGTATGCGTCACACACGGCTACGAGAATGGCCGCGCGGCCCTAGTTCGGCGTTGGGAATGTTCCGTTGTGCTCGCGATACTCAGTGACGCGCGCGACCGCATCGATGTCGAGCGGCCCGTAGATGTGCGGGAACGTTCCCGAGCCGTCCGACGCTTCCTCGTACTTGATCTCCGCGCGCACGCGCGCAGGATCGATCCACAGCAGCACGAGGTCTTGCCGGCCGCGGAAGCGAACGTTGGCGACCTCCGCGACCTGATTCGCCTCCGAGCAATGGATGAAGCCTTCGGTCGCGAGCGTGTCCGCGCGGTAGACACCGGCGCGCGCAGCCTCATCCCACGCGTCCCGCGTCGCGATGTGGAAGATCACCGTCTCGTCCGGTACACGCGGAACTTGTTGTCCTCGTGGACGACATCCACGCGCGCGAACGCCTCTCGGAGCGGCGTTAGGTAGTCGAGGAACCGGTTCGCAACGAGCCACATCTCGCCGCCGGATTCCAGATGCGCCGGCGCGCCCTCGATCATGCGGATCGCCACGGCCGACGTGGTCCGGACGCCGGCGTGGAACGGCGGATTGGTCACGATGACGTCGTACGTTCCGGCGACGTCGGAGTAGACATCCGACGCGAACGCCGAAGCGGCGGTCCGAGATGCAGCTTCGACCGCCAACGCATCGACGTCGCACGAGTCGCACGACACGCCACCCTTCCGGAGCCACCCGCCGATCACGCCGTTCCCGCATCCAACGTCCAACGCGCGCGCACCGCTGTCGACCTGTAGCACGGCGAGCAGCCGCCGGGTCCCTTCATCGATGCGGCCGTGCGCGAACACGCCCGGGAAGCTGTGAACCTCGAGCGCTCGCCCGACGATCTCGTCCGTGAACACCGCCTCCCAATCCTCCAGCGACGCGCGCGCAACAGGAACGGAAGCGGTTGCGGTCAGCGCGCGCGCGTGGAACCGGAAGTCCACGACCTCGTTCTCGCCGACTATCTCCGAGAGGTGCCGGCCCGCCGACTTGATCCCCGCGTCGTTGCGGCCGATCAGCACCAATCGCCCGCCGGCGACCAGGGAAGCGCGCGCCATCGAAAGCGCCATGCGCAGCCTCTCGGTCTCTTTCGGCATCTCGACCAACGCCATGTCGTAGGGCTGCTCGGACAAGAACCACGGACCGAAGTGCACGTCGTCGACGTCGGCAGAAGAACGATAGGCGCGCCAACTCTGATAGAAGACGGTCGCCGGCGACAGAGCGCGCGCAACGTCCGTATCGAAACCCACGACCAAGACACGGCCGCCGGCGATCCGCGACGTGTTGGCCAGCGCGAGCTGGCTCTCGGCTGAAGGCACGCTCAGTGCGTGACGAGCGAATCGAGCAGCTTCTGCGACGCCTGCGCGATCTCGCGCACCGCCTCGTCGAACGCCTCTTCGTTCCGCTTCGCCGGTGCGCGGTAGCCGCTCACCTTGCGCACGTACTGCAGCGCCGCTTCGCTGATCTCCTGCTCGGTCGCGGGCTGATCCGCGCGCCGAAGTGTCTTGATGCTCCTGCACATGCTCACAACGCTACCATCGGAGTCTCGCGCGCAGGTCCCAGGCTGCTCCGGTACACTTCCGTTCCTATGAATGCCCGGGTCGCGCCATCTGAGGTCATCGACGGGGTGTACTACGTACACCCCGATTCTGCGGTCGACGACCGAGGCCGTTTCACGGAGATTTTCCGCGAGGAATGGGTACCGGGCGCGCGCAAGATGGTCCAGGTGAACCGCTCGGAATCCAAGGCCAACGTGCTGCGCGGGATGCACTACCACCTGTTCCAAGCAGACTACTGGTACGTCACCCACGGCCACGCGTTCATCGCGCTGTTCGACTTCCGCGCCGCGTCCAAGACCGCCGAGAAGACCGAGACGTTGGAGATCAAGGAAGGCGACGACCGAGGCATCTACATCCCGCCGGGCGTTGCGCACGGGTTCTACGCCGTGACCGACACCACGCTGCTTTACATGGTCGATCAGTACTTCGACGGCACCGACGAGCTGGGCATCTTCTGGGCCGACCCCGCGCTCGAGATCCTCTGGCCGGGCGAGAGCCCGACCGTTTCCGAGCGCGATGCGACCTGCCCGATGCTCGCAGACGTTCCGGAGGAGAATCTTCCCCTCTAGCTCCGGCTCGGCCCCTACAATCGCTCCCATGAGCAGCTTCCTCGATGCGCTGCGCGAGCGCGTCCTCATCTTCGACGGTGCGATGGGCACCCAGCTCCACGCCGCCGGGCTGTCGCTCGACGACTACTGGGGCCAGGAGAACAACTCTGAGGTGCTCAACCTCTCGCGCCCCGACATCGTTCGCGACGTTCATGCGAAGTACTTCGAGGCCGGTGCCGACTGCGTGGAGACCAACACGTTCGGCGGGAACCTGCTCGTGCAAGGCGAGTACGGGCAAGCCGAAAAGGTCTACGACATCAACGTGATCGGCGCGAAGCTCGCGCGCGAAGCCGCGTCGAGCTTCACCGACCGGCCGCGATGGATCGTCGGCTCGATGGGCCCCGGCACGCAGCTGCCAAGCTTGGGACAGACGACGTTCGAGAAGCTCGAAGAGTCGTACACGGTGCAGGCGCGAGGGCTGCTCGACGGCGGGGTGGACGCGCTGCTGATCGAGACGGCGTTCGACCTGCTGCAGGTGAAAGCGGCGGTGGCCGCCGTGGTGAACGCGTTCGACGCAACGGGTAAGCGCGTGCCGCTCATGGTCCAAGTCACGATCCAGCCCGAGGGGACGATGCTGCTCGGCTCTGAGATCGGTGCCGCGGTCGCGACGCTGCACGCGTTCGACGTCGTCGACTCGATCGGCATCAACTGCGCGACAGGGCCGGTCGAGATGGTCGAGCACGTCCGTTACATCTGCCAGAACTCGCCGAAGCTCGTGAGCGTGCAGCCGAATGCAGGCCTGCCCGAGATGGTGCAAGGGCGCGCGCATTACAACCTGTCGCCCGAGGAGCTCGTCCGCTACCACAAGATCTTTGTCGATGAGTTCGGCGTGAACATGGTCGGCGGCTGCTGCGGCACGACGCCGGACCATATCGAGCAGCTTGTGTCGGCGCTCCGCGATCACCCCAGGCCGGAACGCACCGCGACGATGGAACCGGCGGCGGCGAGCCTATACATCCCGCAGCCGTTCAAGCAGGCGACGTCGTTCTTCGTGATCGGCGAGCGCGCGAACGCCCAAGGGTCGCGCAAGTTCAAAGACCTCGTCGATCGTGGTGACTGGGACCAGACCGTTCAGGTTGCGCGCGATCAGGTCCGCGAAGGCGCGCACGCGATCGACGTGAACATCGACTTCGTCGGGCGCGACGGCGGCGCCGACATGAACGAAGTGATCTCACGCTTCGCGACCCAGGTGACGATCCCGATCGTCCTCGACTCAACGGAGCCCGACGTGATCGAGGCGGGGCTGAAGCGCATCGGCGGCCGCCCGATCATCAACTCGATCAACCTCGAAGAAGGCCGCGGCCCGGAGACCCGGATCGAGAAAAACCTCCGCAACGCGAAGAAGTACGGTGCCGCCTGCGTCGCGATCGCGATCGACGAGCGCGGGCAAGCGACGACCGCCCAGTGGAAGCTCGAAGCGTCGACCGCGATCTACAAGGTCGCCGTGGACGAGTTCGGCCTTCGGCCGCAAGACATCATCTTCGACTGCGTCGTCTTGCCGGTCTCGACCGGCCAGGAAGAGACGCGGCGCGCAGGCGTCGAGACGCTGGACGGCGTCGAGCAGGTCAAGAAGCACTTCCCCGACTCGTTCACGAGCCTCGGCATCTCGAACGTGTCGTTCGGCCTCAAGCCCGCCGCGCGCCAGGTACTCAACTCGGTGTTCCTCAACGAGGCGGTCGCGCGCGGCCTCGACATGGCGATCGTGTCGCCGGCGCAGATCCTGCCGATGAACCGGATCGACGAGCGCGCGCGCGAGGTGGCGCTCGACCTGATCTACGACCGTAGGACCGACACCTACGATCCGCTCCAGGAATTCATCGAGCTGTTCGAAGGGGTCGAGGGCGGCGGCGCGGCGAAGCGCGAAGATGAGCTCAAAGCCTTACCGCTCGAAGAGCGGCTGAAGCGTCGCATCATCGACGGCGCGCGCGACGGGCTGACGGACGATCTCGACGAAGCCCTGAAGACGCACGCAGCGCTCGACATCATCAACGACTACCTGCTGGAAGGGATGAAGGTCGTCGGTGAGCTCTTCGCCTCGGGCGAGATGCAGCTGCCGTTCGTCCTGCAGTCTGCGGAGACGATGAAGGCAGCGGTCGCGCACCTCGAGCCGCACATGGAGAAAGTGGAGGACGGCGGCAAGGGCAAAGTCGTCCTTGCGACCGTGAAGGGCGACGTCCACGACATCGGCAAGAATCTCGTCGACATCATCCTGACGAACAACGGCTACACGGTGTTCAACCTCGGCATCAAGCAGCCGATCACCTCGATCATCGAGGCCGCCGAACGCGAGAAGGTCGACGCGATCGGCCTGTCCGGGCTGCTCGTGAAGTCGACCGTCGTGATGCGCGAGGACCTCGAGGAATTGAACCGCCGTGACCTGTCGCACTGGCCGGTGATCCTGGGTGGAGCAGCCCTGACCCGAAGCTACGTCGAGGGCGACCTGCGCACGATCTACAACGGCAAGGTGTTCTATGGGCGCGACGCGTTCGAAGGTCTGCACACGATGGACGCGCTTATGACCGAGAAGCGCGGCGGCGCGACCGTCGAGGCCGCGCCGAAGGAGAAGCGCGTGCGCAAAGCGACGCCGGCGATCCAGGTGTCCGAGCAGCCGACGCGCTCGGACGTCGCGACCGACGTGCCGATCCCGACGCCACCGTTCTACGGCAGCCGCGTCGTGAAAGCGATCGAGGTTCCGAAAGTCGCGGAGTACCTCAACAAAGTGGCGCTCTACCGAGGCCAGTGGGAGTTCAAGCGCAAGAAAGAGCAGTCGAAGGAAGAGTACGAAGCGTGGCTAAACGAGCACGCCGAGCCGATCTTCCGCGAGCTGCTCTCGACGTCGATCGCCGAGAAGATCCTGCAGCCCGCGGCCGTGTACGGCTACTTCCACGCTCAGTCGCAGGGCGACGACCTGATCGTCTACCGCGAGGACGCCAAGACGGAGTGGGTGCGTTTCACGTTCCCACGCCAGCCGCGCGACCGGCATCTGAACATCGCCGACTTCTTCCGCAGCGTCGACTCCGGCGAGATGGACGTCGTCGCGTTCCATCTCGTCACGATGGGCCGACGCGTCAGCGAGCGCGCGCGCGAGCTGTTCGCGCAGAACAAGTACCAGGAGTACTTCTACCTGCACGGGTTCGGCGTCGAGATGGCCGAAGCGCTCGCCGAGCTGTGGCACCAGCGCATCCGCGAAGAGCTTGGAATCGCGGGCGACGACGCGGGCGACCCGAAAGGCTTGTTCGATCAGGGCTACCGCGGCTCGCGGTACTCGTTCGGCTATCCCGCGTGCCCGAACCTCGAGGACCAGAAGCAGCTGTTCGAGCTGCTGGAGCCCGGGCGCATCGGCGTCGAGCTATCGGAGGAGTTCCAGCTGGACCCCGAGCAGTCGACGAGCGCGATCATCGTCCACCACCCCGAAGCGAAGTACTTCTCGGTCGGCAGACAGAGCTGAGCTACTGAACGGCGACCGTTGCCGAGATGATCTTGATCTTTGGGTTGGGTGAGATACCGAGGCCCTGGCCGAGGTCTGAGCCCTGAGCCTTGATCATCCGATCGAGCGTCATGAAGCTGGCAGCCCCCGTTACGGTTCCGAAGACTGTGTACTGAGGGGGCAGCGTTGGCCAGCTTTGAACCACGACGAAGAACTGGCTACCGTCGGTCGATAAGGAGTTGGCGTTTGCAAGCGCTAGCGTGCCTCGCGGGAATTTCTCACCCTTCGGCGGCGCTTCCCCCGTGTACTGATAGCCAGGACCGCCGCTGCCGGTTCCTGTTGGATCTCCGCCCTGGACGATCGCGTACGGGCTTCCGCCACTCGATGCAGCATCCGCGGCCGTTACAACATTGACTCGGTGGATGATCGTGTTGTCGTAGAAGTGCTGCTTCACCAAGAACACGATGTTGTTCACCGCGATCGGCGCGATCTTCGGATCGAGCTTCCACGTCATGGTGCCGCAGGTGGTTTTCACCGTGACGATGTAAGTCTTGCTCTTGTCGATCGTCATCGGCGGAGCCTTCTTGAACTGCTTGCCGTTCGGCTTCGCCGAGCTCGGCTTCGTGCAGCCGGGGATCAAGTAGTACGGGGTCGGGCTTGGGCTCGGTGTGATCGACGCCGACGGTGACGCGCTCGGGTTCGCCAACGGCTTCTTCTTGCCGCCCGTCAGGGTTACACCGAGCACCGTGCCGAGCAATGCCAGCACGGCGATACCGATGGCCCACTGGGCTGCAACCTTGTTTCGGCGCGCGCGCTTGCGAGCCTTACGCTCCGCATCTTTCTTCTGCTGCAACCGCTGGCGCTGGTAACCGCCTTTCGCCACCTACTCGTCCTCCTTGCGGCGAGGCAGCGCTGCCAGTCCGCGCCAGGCAAGCTCGGCGAGCGATTCGACGAGCTCTGCTTTCTCGATCTCTTGCTTCCGATCCAGCCACCACGTCGCGGCGGCTTCGCTCATCCCCATGATCCCGCGCGCGAGCAGCTCGGCGAGCTCCAGCGACTTCCCCGTCTCGTCGGAGATGATCGCGCCGATGCTCGTCGCGGCCGCGTCGTGGAAGCGGTCGATCGACTCCCGGAACTCCGGGTCGGCACCCATCGTCTCGCGGAAAAGCAGCCGGAACGAGTCGACGTTCGCTTCGATGTAGTTGAAGTACGCGGCGAGGCCTTTCCGGATGCGCGACGGGTTGTCATGCGCCGACTCGATCGCGCCGGACACCTGGGCGAGCAGCCGCGACATATCGGAGTCGAGCAGCGCGAGGTAGAGCTCCTTCTTCCCCTCGAAATGCTGGTAGAGGACCGGCTTCGTGACGCCGGCGCGCTGCGCGATCTTCTCCATCGCGGCGCCGGGATAGCCGTCCTCCGCGAAGACCTCCCGTGCCACCGACAGCAGCTGGGCACGCCGTGCTTCGGCGGTGAGGCGCCTGGTCGCCACGGTTCCTCCGGATGGGCTCATGTGCTGGACTTGACGGTCGTTTCGACGAGGGGCAATATTACCCCACAGTAAGTTACTAACAAGTAACATCTGGGTAGGTCGGGTCTCAGTCAGACTCGCCGACGGAACCAAGGAGTTACGCCCATGGCTGATTTCGCGCTCACCGCGGAGCAAAAAGAGTTCAGGAAGTGGGTTCACGACTTCGCTGAGAAAGAGATCCGCCCCGTCGCGTCGGAGTACGACGAGACAGAAGAATTCCCGTGGCCAGTCCTCAAGAAGGCGGCCGAGATCGGGTTGTACGCCTTCGACTTCTACATGCAGGTCGGGCAAGACGACTCCGGGTTGATGATGCCGATCGCGCTGGAGGAGTCGGCGTGGGGTTGTGCAGGCATCACGCTCGGTATCTTCGGCACCGGCCTTCCGCTCGCGGCTTTGGCGGCAAGCGGGACGGCGGAGCAGACGCTGGCGTGGGCGCCGAAGATGTTCGGCACGCCCGAGCAGCCTGCACTCGGCGCGTTCTGCGTCACCGAGGCGAACGCCGGTTCCGACGTCTCCGCGCTGCGTACCACCGCGAAGCGCGAGCGCGACGGCTGGCTGATCAACGGAACGAAGATCTTCATTACCAACGGCGGCATCGCGGACGTGCATGTCGTCGTCGCAACCGTCGACCCGCATCTCGGGCACCGCGGCCAGGCGACGTTCGTCGTCGACAAGGGAACGCCCGGGCTGCGTCAGGGCAAGAAGGAGAAGAAGCTCGGCATCCGCGCGTCTCATACGGCAGAAGTCGTCTTCGAAGACTGTTGGATCCCCGGCGAGAACCTCATCGGCGGCGAAGAGAAGCTTCAGGCCAAGCTCGAGCGCGCGCGCTCGGGTCAGTCGAGCGGCAAGTCCGGCGCGCTCTCCACGTTCGAAGCGACGCGTCCGTCGGTGGCTGCGCAAGCCGTCGGCATTGCGCAGGCGTCGTGGGAGTACGCGCGCGACTACGCGAAGGAGCGCACGACGTTCGGCCGTCCGATCATCGAGCACCAGGGCGTCGCATTCCAGCTCGCCGACATGGCGATGGAGACCGAAGCGGCCCGGTTGCTCACATGGCGCGCGGCGTGGATGGCGCGCACCGGTCAACCGTTCGTGCACGCGGAAGGCTCGATGTCGAAGCTGAAGGCCGGGGAAGTGGCTGTCAAAGTGTCCGAGCAGGCCGTCCAGCTGCTCGGCGGATACGGCTACATCAAGGACTTCCCGGTCGAGAAGTGGTACCGCGACTCGAAGATCTACACGCTGTTCGAGGGGACGAGCGAGATCCAGCGCTTGGTCATCTCGCGCGCGCTGGCCGCCGAATAAGCTTCGCGCATGGCCTATCTGCGGGTCCGCGGTGAGGGTGGGACGCTGTTCCCGAAGGACCGTTGCGTTGTGTCGTTCGACGGCACGCACCTCGCGTACACGATCAAAGGGAACAGCGGGCCGGTCGTGGCGCTCTGCGCCGGATTCTGCTGCCCCGATAACTTCTGGCGCTACCTGGCGCCGGCGCTCGCCCGCAAGTACCGGGTGCTCATCTGGAACTACCGGGGCATGGGCGTGTCGGGGATGCCCCGCGAGCCCGGCTATCGCGCGCGCAACTACTCCGTCGAAGACTTCACCGTCGAAAAGTACGCGGAGGATCTGAAGGCGATCCTCGATCACGAGGGGATCGAGGAAGTGATCCTGCTGGGCCACTCGATGGGGACGCAGGTCGCGCTCGAGGCGTACCGCCTCATCCCGAACCGCATCCTCGCGCTCGTGTCGATCACCGGCCCGTTCGCGAGCGCGATCACGAGCCTCTACAACACGACGATCGCGCCTCGGCTGTTCCCAGCGGGAATCCTCCTCGCGCGTTCGGTGGCACGGCCGGTATGGCGTCTGCTGTTCAAGTCGCCGTTCACGCACTCACTTGCGGTCCAATTCGGCGCGCTGGGGCCCAAGACCAAGCTCGAAGACATGAAGCCGTATTACGAGCACCTCGCCGAGCTCGACCCGCACATGATCCTGAAGGCTGCTCAGGCGATGCACGCACACTCCGCGGAAGATCTCTTGCGGAAGGTGAAGGTGCCGACGCTCGTGGTCGTCGGGGAGCGGGACAACTTCGTGCCGCCGTGGCTCGGTCACGTTATGACGTCGCGGATCCCGGTCGCGGAGATGCTCGTCGTCCCCGGCGGCACCCACGGCACTATCGTGGAGGAGCCGAAGATCGTGAACAAAGCGGTGCTCGATTTCCTCGAGCGCCAGCTCAGCGAGCGCCGGACGGTTTCGCTCACAGAGCGGCGCGCGCGCAACACCCGTACGAAACGCCGCCCACAGGGGTCCGAAGCGGAGCAATAGGGCGGTCGGTAGGCTGTGGTCGTGAACGTCGAACGAGTCCTCCTCGCCGCGCCGCGCGGCTACTGTGCCGGCGTCGACCGTGCGGTTGAGACCGTGGAGCGCGCGCTGCAATCGTTCGGCGCGCCGATCTACGTCCGGAAGCAGATCGTGCACAACCTGCCGGTGGTGCGGGACCTGGAGTCGAAAGGCGCGATCTTCGTCGAGGAACTCGGGGAAGTGCCGTCGGGTGCGACCGTCATCTTGTCGGCGCACGGCGTCGCGCCGGAGGTGTACGCGCAGGCGCGCGCCCGCGAGCTGCGCGTGGTCGACGCGACGTGCCCGCTCGTCACGAAAGTTCACAACGAAGCGAAGAAGTTCGCGCGCGATGGGTACCACATCGTTTTGATCGGACACGAAGGCCACGAAGAGGTCGTCGGGACGATGGGCGAGGCACCGGCATCGATCACGTTGATCAGCGCGCCCGACGAAGCGGATGCATTGGAGCTGCCCGCGGAGGACAAGGTCGCGTACCTCTCGCAGACGACGCTGTCGGTCGACGAGACCAACGACGTGATCGATCGGCTGCGCGCGCGCTTTCCCGTCATCCAGGGCCCCCCGCGCGAAGACATCTGTTACGCGACGCAGAACCGCCAGACCGCGGTGAAGGTGCTGGCCGAGAAAGCGGACGTCGTGCTGGTGATCGGGTCGGATAACTCATCGAACTCGAACCGGCTGGCCGAGGTAGCCGCCGCGCGCGGCGCGCGCTCCTACCTCATCGACGACGAGACCGAGATCGAGGACGCCTGGTTCGAGGGCGCGCGCACCGTCGGCATCACATCGGGCGCGTCGGCGCCCGAGTGGCTCGTCGACCGCGTCGTGGGTTGGTTCCGCGCGCGCGGCGTGGACGACGTCGAAGAGGTGCGCGTCGTAGAAGAGGACGTCCACTTCGCGTTGCCGAAGGAGCTCGAGCAGGCCTAGACCACGGGCTGCTCGACCTGATAGAGCCGCAACGGGAGGCTCTTCACGTGCTGGTTGTCGAGGAGCAGCTCGATCGAATAGTCACCGGGCCGCTCGAACCGGATGTTCGACACCGCGAGTGAGATGTTCATCGGCATCTCGCGTCCGGGCGGCCCGCCCCCCGCCTGGAAGTTGCCCTCCATCCGCGCGAGCTCGCCGCCGTCGGAGTCGATGAGCCTGATCTCGAGGATGTGCGCGCGCTCCGCTTCGGTCGGGTGGACGGACACCCTGATGAGCAGCGCGAGGTGCGGGTGGACGACGGGGAACGCGTGCGCGCCGATCGAGTCGACGCCGCCGCCGAGTACGTAGAACTTCCTGCCGGGCTCTGCTTCGGCGGCGTCGGCGAGGAACGCGAACTCAAGCTTCGGCATCGCGGTCCTCCGTCATCTGGTCGATGGCCCCGGCCAAGCGGAAGTCGCGCTCCGTCAGCCCGCCGCTCGCGTGGGTCCAGAGCGTCAGGGTGAGCTCGTTCCAATGGATCTCGACGTCGGGATGGTGGTTCTGTTCGTCCGCGACGGGCGTGAGCTCGGTGAGGAAGTTGACCGCTTCTCGGAAGTCCTTGAACTGGAAGCGTTTCGAGATCCGGTTCTCTTCGAGCGTCCATTTGCGGAGGGACGCGAGACGGCTGGAGACCTCGTCAGGAGACAGGAGCGGCGCTTTCGGCATCGTCGCTCATCCTAGCCGCGAGCATCCTTGCGATGACCTCGGCGCCGTGGGAAACTCGCGCACGGTGCCGACCAGGGGGAAACGGACGGATGTACTTCACGATCCTCGTCATCGTGCATGTCGCAGGAGCCATCATGGGGATCGGTCCGAGCTTCGGGTTCGCTGTGCTCGGCGCGATGGCCGACAAGGGCGACGACGCAACGAAGCTGACGCTGTTCCGTGCGATGACGGCGATCGACTCTCGTCTTGTCACGCCGGTCGCGTTGGTCACGCAGCCGGTGACCGGCGCCCTGCTCATCTTCAACCGCGGCATCAACCACGGTTTCTTTGCGGTGCGTCACTTGTGGCTGATCATCTCTATTGTGTTCTACATCGCCATCCTCTATGTGTCGTACCTCGTCTCTCGGCCTCGCGTCCGGCGGATGATAGGACTCCTGGAAGCGGGCCAAGGGCAGGGCGAGGAGTTCCAAAAGTTGGAGGCTACCTCGAAGGTGCTCGGACCGATCTTCGGGTTGCTGACGACGGCGATCGTGGTACTGATGATCTGGAAGCCCGGATCGGGTTGCGGGGTACAGATCTGCTGACGGCGACTGAGAGGGAGGGATAGATGTTCGCATCGTTCGTATTCAATGACACTTGGTTCACATTGCTTCTCGTCCTGCACGTCTCCGGCGCGATCATCGGGCTGGGGCCGTCGTTCGCGTTTTCGATCATCGGTCCGGCGATCGGGAAGCAGGAAGCGCCGGCCGCGTCGCTCGCGCTCATGAAGGTCATGGAGAAGATCGAGCGCGGTCTCGTGCTCCCAATCCTCATCGTGGTGCAGCTGACGACCGGGATCCTTTTGATCTTCAACCGGCATTTGGACGCGGGCTTCTTCCACTCGAATCGCGCGTGGCTTCTCGCGGGGATCGGGGTCTACATCGTCGCGATGGCGATCTCGATGGGCGTTAACGTGCCGGCGATGGGGAAGCTCATCCACATGGCCGAGAACGGGCAGGCCGGAACGCCGGAGTTCGGCAAGCTCGTGAAGGTCACGCAGTCCCTCGGGCCGGTCCTGACGGTGCTCGCGCTCGCGATCATGGTGCTGATGATCTGGAAGCCGGGTGGAGGGTGTGGGCCGCTCATCAGGTGCTGAGCCTCCCGGTCGGCGACCTTCGGATCGCCTATCGCGAATCGGGTGAGGGAGACTCGATCCTGCTCATCAACGGGACCGGGGAGAGCGGCGCAACGTGGGCCGGCATAATGCGCGCCCTGCCGGGATACCGATGTGTGGCGATCGACCCCCGAGATACGGGTGAGTCGTCCTACGTGACGATGTCCTACCGGCCGGCCGACCTCGCGCGCGACGCGGCCGGCGTGATCGAGGGGCTCGGGCTCGCGCCGTGTCACGTCGTCGGGTTCTCGCTGGGCGGCGCCACGGCGCAGGAGCTGGCCCTCGCTCGGCCGGATCTCGTGCGCTCGCTTGTGTTGCTGTCGACGTGGGCGCGGTCGGACGGCTATTTCATCGCGCAGATGAACAACTGGCAGGCGATCCGGCGCGCGCACTGGGAGGACGAGGCGTCGTTCCTGCTGTCGCTGGAGGCGTGGTTGTTCTCGCCGGCGACCTTCGCGAACGAGGAGCTGCGCCGGTCGATCTACACGATGTGGCTCGAGGAAGAGACGCAGCAATCCGAAGGCTGGATCCGCCAGACCGAAGCCGACATCGCACACAACGCGCTCGACCGGCTCGGCGAGGTGCGCGCGCCCGCGCTGGTGATCGTCGGGGAGGACGACATCTGCACGCCGCCCCGGTACGCGGAGGAGCTTGCGCGCGCGCTCTCGAAGGCAGAGCTTGTACGGATCCCGAACGCCGGCCACTGTGCTGTATTCGAGCAGCCCGACGCCGTCGCGCGCGCGGTCCGGGCGTTCCTCGACGCTCAGGGGTAGCGCTCGCCTGCCTCCACCGGAACGCGGAGCCAGTTCGGCGGCGGCGCGAGCGGACAATCCCACTGCGGGTCGTAGGAGCACGACGGGTTGTACGCGAAGTTGAAGTCGATGACGAGCTTGCCGTCGACCTCGCCGAGGTCCGACCCTTTCACGGTGTCGAGCAAGTACCGCCCCGCGCCGTATGTCGACTTGCCGCTCGTCGAATCGCGGAACGGAACGAAGACGCCCCCGCCGTAGGCCTCGAGCCAGTACACCTCGAGCTCGACGTCGGTTCCGGCGATGTTCAGCGGCGCGCGTGCGAACCGCGTGAACGAGTAGGTGCCGTCGCGACTGGAGGCGATGTCGTAGCGCTCGGGCTCCGCCTCTTCGATGGACACGAGGAAGCGAAGCGCCGGGTCGTAGTCGAAGTACGGCACGCCCTCGAACGACGCCCGCTTCTCCTCCGGCAGCGGTGATTGCGCGTGCGCCCGGAAGAGGTCGTCCTTCCTGGAGCGCCAGAGCTCCCGGGCTGCTCGCGGATCGTCGTGCGCGCGCACGGCACGGTAGAGATCGAAGATGTGGCGCTTCCAGTCCAGGAGCGACAGAGTGTCGTCGACGGTGCGCACCGGGCAACTGTATCCCGCCTCCCACCGAGCCGCAGGAGTGAGATAGCGTTACCGCCATGCGCGCGGTCCTGTTCCACGACATCGGCTCGATCCACGTCGACGACTACCCGGACCCCGCGCTCGTCGACCCCGGCGACGTCATCGTCAAGGTCGACACGGCGGCGATCTGCGGCTCGGACCTGCATCTGCTGCACGGCCGGATCCCCGGCATGCGGCCGGACAGTCCGATCGGCCACGAGTTCGTCGGGACGATCACCCAAGCGGGCCCCGACGTGCAGCGCTTCAAACCCGGCGACCGCGTCGTCGGCTCGTTCCTCATCGCGTGCGGCCGATGCTGGTTCTGCGAGCGGCACGAGTACTCGAACTGCGACCAGCTTTGGGTGCTCGGCTACGGGATGTTCACCGGCGACCTCGACGGCGCGCAGGCGGAATACGTCCGCGTCCCGATCGCGGACCTGAACCTGCACGCGGTGGACGCCTCGCTGTCCGACGAGCAGGTCGTCTTCGCCGGCGACATCCTCACAACCGGCGTCTACATCTGCGAGCGCGCCGGCATCAAGCCGGGGGACACCGTTGCGATCGTGGGTGCGGGCCCGGTCGGCTTGTTCACGCTCATGAACGCGCGCGCGTACGCACCCGAGCGCATCTTCGTGGTCGACATGGCTGCCGACCGCTTGAAGATGGCGGAGTCGCTGGGTGCGATCCCGCTCGACTCGACGAAGGTCAATCCCGTCGTGGAGATCCAGCGCGCGACCGGCGAGCGGGGTGCCGACGTCGTCATCGAGTGCGTCGGGCTCGCCCCGGCGTTCACGACCGCGCTGAACTCGGTGCGCGCGGGCGGTACCGTCGCGGTGATCGGGGTTCATTCGGACCTGTCGTACGACTTCCCGTTGGGCGAGGTGTGGCGCCGCGGCGTTACGATCGTGATGGGCGCGACGTGCAATGTGCAGGAACACTGGGACAAGGCGCTCGCTCTGGTAAAGGAAGGAACCGTCGATCCCACGATCCTCATCACGCACAGGCTGCCGCTGGAAGACGCGGTCGAGGGTTACAAGCTCTTCGAAGCGCACGAGGCGCTGAAGGTGATCCTGAAACCGTGACGCGACGTTCTACCGGCCGCACATCATGGTGTTCGTGTCGGTCGTCGCTCTGGTGGTCACGCTTCTGTGGCGGGATCGGCGTCGCGGGGCTCTTCGTCGGGCAGGAAGAGGTGCGCCGGTACGACGAGGTCGTCCGCAAGCTCAAGGGAGAGGACTAGCGCGCGCGCGGCCGGGGCTTCGGGCCCTCCGGCGTGTCTTCCACTTCGAAGCCGAGCGACAGGATCTTGTGTCGCACCCGGTCGGCCGTCGAGTAGTCCTTCTTCGCGCGCGCTTTCTCGCGCTGCTCGATCAGCTCGAGCACCATCGACGGCACCTCGACCGTGCGGCCGACGTCTCGTCCGAGGTCAAGCCCGAGGAAGCGATCCCAGCGGAGCAACAGGGCTGCTCGATCGGCGCGCGACACCTTGTCGTTCGAGCTGACCTCGGAAACCAGCGCCATGATCGCCGGCGTGTCGAGGTCGTCGTTCATGGCTTCCAGGAATCGTTTCTCGTACTCGTCCACGTCCGAGCCGCCCTGCGGCTCCCCCGCCCAGTTCGCGATCAAACGGCGCCAGCGCTCGAGCGTCCGTTCGGCGGCGGTCAGCGCGTCGAGCGTGAAGTTCATCTGGGCGCGGTACCGCGACTGCAGGAACAAGAGGCGCGCGGCGAGCGGTTCCGTGTGCCCGTGTTCCTTCAGGTCGCGCAGCTCGTAGTAGTTCTGCGCGCTCTTCGCCATCTTGCGGCCTTCCGACAGCAGGTGCGCGCCGTGCACCCAGTGCGCGACGACCTGGTGCCCGACTGCACCTTCGGACTGCGCGATCTCGTCCTCATGGTGCGGGAAGACGTTGTCCTCGCCACCGGTGTGCAGGTCGAACCTCTCGCCGAACGCCGCCATCGACATCGCCGAGCACTCGATGTGCCAGCCCGGGTAGCCCTTGCCCCACGGCGAGTCGAACGTGATCAGTCGGTGCGGGCCCGCGTTCATCCAGAGAACGAAGTCGGCGTGGTGCCGCTTGTTCGAGTCGCCGATCTCTTTGCGGTGATCGGCCTGCAGCTGCTCGAGCGTATTGCCCGACAGACGTCCATACGCGGGGAACGACGTGACGTCGTAGTAGACGGTGCCGCCGACCTCGTAGGCGTGTCCCCGTTCGAGCAGCCTGCCGTTCAGCTCGATCATCTGCGCGATGTACTCGCTGGCCTTGGGGTAATCGGCCGCGCGCCGGATGTTGAACGCCGCGGTGTCGTCCAAGAACGCTTGCGTGTAGAAGTCGGCGATCTCCTGTGCGGAACGCTGCTCGTCCTCTACGGCGAGCTCCATGCGGTCCCGCCCGGAGTCGGTCAGCTCATCGGTCATGTGTCCGACGTCGGTGATGTTCTGGATCTGTCGCACCTCGATGCCCTGGTACTCGAACGCACGCCGGATCAGGTCGGCCATGAGGAACGTGCGGAGGTTGCCGATGTGCGCGTACCGATACACCGTGGGGCCGCACGAGTACATCGTGAGCGCGCGCCCGTCGGCCGGCTCGATCGGAACGACCGCGCGCGCGAGCGTGTCGTAAACGGCCACCACCCTTCGCATGATAGTGTCGAGAAGCGACCGCGAGACGGGTTAGCCTGGGGCCGGGTTCTGCGGGTTCTCGAGGGGCGGCGCTTCGATGATGCGCGCGGCCGCGATATCGCTTCGATCGATCTCTATCTTTTCGCCTTTGTGGTTCCGGACCGTGACCGAAGCGTCGTCGACATGTTCGGCAACGCCGACGACGTCTGAGTAACCGCCCTCGGGAAGCTTGCGTCTGATCGTGACCCGGTGGCCCTGATGCTCGGGCTTGATCTCGTCGACCGACCTGTATTCCACGCTCACTCCACCCGTGAGATGAACTGGGCGACCGTCTTCGCAAGCGCGTCCAGTGCGCCGGCGAAGTAATGATCCGTCCCTTCGATCACTCTCACGACGGCGCCCGGCGAAACATCGTGTGCCCATCGCTCGAGGTCCTTCGGCGTACAGAACTGGTCGTGATCCCCGCAGACGGCTAGGACGCGCGCGCGCCAGACGGCCAGCCGCTCGGGCGGAGGGAGCTCCGGAAGGTCCATCCGGGGGCCGGTCGAGACAGGCGGCGCGACGGCGACGTAGCTCTCGACGCGCGCGTCTGCCGCCGCCGCCGACAAGCCCACCAGCGAGCCGAAGGACCAGCCGGCCACTGCGATCGGCTTCCCCGCGAGCAACCCTGCGACGTGTTCGATCGCCCCTGCGACGTCCTTCACCTCGTGGACCCCGCCGCCGTAGATACCTTCACTAAGGCGCACGCCGCGGAAATTGAAGCGGAGGCTCGCCCAGCTCTCCGCCTCGAGCGCGCGCTGCATGGCCGGGATCGGCGCGTTCGACATCGACCCGCCGTACAACGGGTGCGCGTGGCAGAGAACGGCGCCGCCCACCGGCTGCTCGGGCATGACGAGCCGCCCTTCGAGGCGGTGGCCGTCTGCACTCTTGAACGAGACCTTTTCCATCGCCATCGCGCGCGAGCATACCTGCGGGGCGTCGCCCGGCCGATGAGTTGACACCTCCGTTTCTGCGGTACTATCGGGCCGTCCGATCCAGTGAGGGGGTTGTCAGCGTGACCTACACGATCGCCGAGCCGTGCATCGACGTGAAGGACAAAGCCTGCGTCGAGGAGTGCCCGGTGGACTGCATATACGAGGGGCCACGGATGCTCTATATCCACCCCGACGAGTGCGTCGACTGCGGCGCGTGCGAGCCCGTGTGTCCGGTAGAGGCGATCTTCTACGAAGACGACGTGCCGGACAACTGGAAGGAATTCACCCCGATCAACGCGGAGTGGTTCACCATGGAAGGCGGGATCGGGTCACCCGGAGGCGCAGCAAAGGTCGGCGCCGTGGGCTTCGACGAACCACGGGTCGCCAACTGGCCAACAACGACCTGACCCACCCGAGTTTGAGTCCACAAGCCGGAGCCTAGCTCCGGCTTCTTCTTTATTTACTCGGTCTTCAGGAAGTTGGCGATCGCCGAGTTCACGGCCTCCGGGTTCTCCATCGGAGAGACGTGGCCGCCTTTCGGGATCGAGACGAAGCTCGCGCCGGGGATCTTTGCAGCCGACGCGCGCGCGCCGTCGACCGGCATCAGCGCGTCTTCTTCACCATGGAGCCACAGCACGGGGACGGTGATGCTCGGGAGGTCTGCCGTCGAGTCCGCACGGTCGCGCATCGCGAGCGCGTCGGCCGCTGCGACTTCCGGCGCCGTGCCGAGCATCATCTCCTTGAGCTTGTCCTGCACCTCAATCGAGGGCGACGAGCCGACGACCTTCGAGGCGAGCGTTTCATAGATCGGTTGCATGCCCTGCGAAGCGGCGGTTTCGGCGGTCTTCTCTCGACCGGCTTTGGCCTCGTCGGAGTCGGCTTCGGCTTTCGTGTCGATGAAGATCAGCGACCGCACGCGCTCGGGGTGGCGGCGCCAGAACGAGAACAGGACGTAGCCCCCCATCGAGAGGCCGGCAATGTCGGCTTTCTCGGCGCCGATCGCATCGAGCGTCTTCGCGACGTCGTCTGCGAAGAGGTCCATCGAGAAATCGCCCCCGGTCATGACGTCCGAGAGCCCGTGGCCGCGGAGGTCGACCGCGACCGCGCTCCTGATCTTGGCTAGGCCCGCAAGCTGCGCGATCCACATCGTGCGGTCGAAGGGGAATCCGTGAACGAACAAGAGGACGGGCCCCGATCCCCGTTCCTCGTACGCAAGCTCCATCGGCTCGGGCATCCGACTCCTCCTTGGGTATCGAACGGTCGTAGGCTACCCGAACGCGCGCGGCTTCCCGTAGCCGGCGAGGAGGGAACGATGGAGACGAGGAAGATCGGTTCGCTCGACGTGACGTTGTGCGGCCTGGGAACGAACAACTTCGGCATGCGCATCGATCAAGACCAGACCACCGCGGTGGTCGACGCTGCGTTCGACGCAGGCATCAACTTCTTCGACACCGCCGACCTCTACGGCGGCACGAAGTCCGAGCAGTTCCTCGGCAAGGCGCTTGGCGCGCGCCGGGACGATGTCGTGATCGCGACCAAGTTCGGCGGTCCGCTCGACGACAACCCGGAGCACCGCGGTGGGAGCGCGCGCTGGGTGGCTCAAGCGTGCGAGGACAGCTTACGGCGCCTCGGCACCGATCGCATCGACCTGTACCAGCTCCATTTCCCCGATATGACCGTGCCGATCGAAGAGACGCTGACGGCGCTCCACGAGCTGGTTCGGGCCGGCAAGGTCCGTGAGATCGGAAACTCCAACTTCACCGGCGAGATGATCGAAGAAGCGGACGATGTGTCCGAGAAGCTGGGGCTGGCGCGCTTCGTCAGCGCGCAGAACATGTACAACCTACTGAACAGGCAGCCGGAGACGGATGTCATCCCCGCGTGCGGGCGGCGTGGTCTCGCCTTCCTGCCGTACTTCCCCCTCGCGAGCGGACTGCTGACCGGGAAGTACAAGAAGGATCAGCCGCTGCCGCAAGGCGCGCGCATCACGAGCTATCCCGAGGAGCGCCGGAAGGACTTCATGAGTGACCGCGCGATGGACATCGTCGAGCAGCTTGAGGAGTTCGCGGGCGCCCGGGACCACTCGCTGCTCGACCTTGCGATGTCGTGGCTTGCATCGCACGACGTTGTGGCGTCGGTGATCGCGGGGGCGACCAAGCCCGAACAGGTGCGCGCGAACGCGAACGCTGTGACGTGGAAGTTGAATGTGGCGGAGCTCAAGGAGATCGACGAGATAACGAAGCCGGGCTAGGCCTTCGGCTTCGGCATGTACTTCTCGGGGATCGCGCGCGGCGCGAGGAACTCCTCCTTGTCGAGTTCGCCGGGCCAGCGGCGACGCGACTTCGCTGCGAGCTTGCGCATCAGCTCGACCGCCGCTTCGTCTTCCGAGCCCGGACGCACGGTGATCCATCCGGCGTCTTGCAGCTCACGCATCCACTCGGCACCGCGTTCCGTGCGCACGATCGTGAGCGTCCAACCGTCGCCCTGGCCGAGGCCGCCGGTGGAGATATCGGCGTGCTCGGCGGCGAAGTCGGGGCAGAGCTTGCAACCCTCCCGCGTGTACTGGTGCAGCTCTTTCAGCGGGATGTCGACCTCTTCACCGGTCGATTTCTTCCACATCTGGAACCGGCCCTTGATGTTGACCTTCGCGACGTCGTCGTACGGGATTCCGTAGTCCTGTGTGATCGCTTTGGTGAGGCCGTCGTACGTGAACGACTTCGAGCAGAGCAGGCCGATCACCAGCTGGATGCGCCGGCGGTACTTGTTCACGTTGCGCGCGCTCAGCGTTCCGTTGATCGAGGACTGGCAGCTCATCCCGACGAGGGCGAGGTTCTTCAGGCCGCGCTTCTCAGCCTCTTTCATCGCGAGCGGGTTCGCAGCGTACGTGTAACGAGAGCCCGCCGAGGCGAGCACTTCCTCGCGGTTGGTCACGACGCATGGCTCCGCGTCCCAGACGCGCTCCTCGGAGAGCTTCGAGGTGAGCCCACCGTCGATCTTGCCGTTCTCGAGGCCCCAGATCAGCAGCGCCGAGACGAGTCCGCCGTCTTGGCCCACGTCGAAGATCTTCTCGTCGTTCGCGCGCACGAGGTAGATGTCGCGGTAGATGCCGATGACCTCGTCCACCGTGCGCGCGCGCCCGAACAGCGCTTCGTCGGACTCGATCTCCCACGCACGGAAGCGTGGACACGCCTTCGTGCAGATGTCGCACCCACGCTGTCCGTGGATGCAGTCGTCGAATGGCGTCGTGTTCTCGGTGTTGAACGGGTGGTACGCGTCGTGCTCGTAGTCGAGCACGTCGCGCGGGCACGCCATGATGCACGCGGCACACCCGGTGCAGAGATTGGTGGTTACGACCTCGTGGTACAGCTCGTGCCACTGGCCGTACGTCCGTTCCTCGTCCGCCATGCGTCGCAGTCTAGCCGTGAATTCGCGCGCGCTCGACGTGAGGCGCCGGTAGCCTGCATTAGGTGGGCCGGTCGGGACTTTCAGCGAAAGCATGGCTCGCCCTGCTGGCCGTCTACATCATCTGGGGCTCGACGTACCTCGCGATCCGAGTCGCCGTGCGGACGGTCCCTCCGCTGCTCGCCGCCGGCGGCCGCTGGCTGATCGCGGGAACGTTGATGATGGTGTTCGGGCTTCGATACCGCGGGGGGAACGGCGAGCGCCCCGGATGGCCGAGCGCGCGCCAGTGGGGATCGGCGGCGATCATCGGAACCGCGCTGTGCCTCGGGGGGAACGGGCTCGTCTCGGTCGCGGAGAAGCGCATCTCCTCGGGCATGGCGGCCCTCCTCATCGCCACCGTGCCTCTGTTCGTCGCGCTGTTCGACTTCCTGCGCAATCGCGCGCGCATGCCGATGGCGGTGCTCGGCGGGCTGGCGCTCGGGTTCGGCGGAACCGCAGTCTTGGTGCGACCGCAGCACGGCGCCGGAGCCGTCGATACGGTCGGCGCGCTCACCGTCATCGCTGCGGCCGCCGCGTGGGCGGCGGGCTCCCTCTACGCGCGCACTGCGTCCTTGCCCGAGCGGCCGGCGGTTGCGACCGGGATGGAGATGCTGTGTGGCGGTGTCGCGTCGCTGATGGTCAGCGCGATCGGAGGAGACTTCGGCTCGTTCCACCCGGGAGCGGTCTCGTGGAAGTCTCTCCTCGCGATCGGGTACCTCGTTGTCTTCGGGTCTCTGGTGGCGTTCAGCGCATATGTGTGGCTGCTCCGCAACGTTCGCACCTCGATCGTGACCACCTATGCCTACGTCAACCCGCTCGTCGCGGTGCTGCTCGGTTGGCTGATCTTGAACGAGCGCGTCACATCGACGGTGTTCATCGGCGGCTCGATCATCATCGCCGCAGTCGCGATCATCGTCGCGTCGAGCGGCGAGCGAAGGCCACCGGACATCGGGAACCGCGCAGATCTCGCGTTGGAGGAGTTGCCGACGTAGTTACAGGCAGCTCGGCGGAGCTTCTTTCGGCCCGCGCTGCGAGCGCTCGAAGTCGTCCTCGTCGAGGATCAAGAACTCGACGGGGCGGCCGCCCACGAGGTGCTCGTCGATGATCCGTTCGACGTCTTCAACGGTGACGCCGCCGTACCACACGTTGTCCGGATAGACGACGACGGTCGGCCCCGCCAAGCACGGTTCGAGACAACCCGTCGCAACGACCTTGAAGTTGAAGAGGTTCTTTTCCCCTTGAAGGTCGCGGAACGTCTGCAGAACTTCGATCGATCCGTTCTGGACGCACGAGCCGCGCGGGTGGCCGGGAGGGCGTTCGTTCGTGCACACGAACACGTACTTCTCGGGCTTCATCGGAATCAATCCTATCGAGCGCGGTACTATCGCGCGCATGGACCTCGGCCTCAAAGGACGCGTCGCCGCCGTATCTGCCGCGAGCAAAGGGCTCGGTCGCGCGTGCGCCGAGGAGCTTGCGCGCGAAGGCGCCGATCTGTCGATATGTGCGCGCGGCGAAGACGCGTTGCGTGCGACGCAGAAGGAGCTCGAAGAGCTGGGCGGGCGCGTTCTCGCGACGCCGTTGGACATGGTCGAGCCCAGAACGTGCGAGCGTTTCATCGACGAGACCGTTTCGGCGTACGGGCGGCTCGACATCGTGGTGAGCAACGTCGGAGGACCGAAAGCCGGGCCCTTCGAGTCACATTCCGACGATGACTTCCGCGAGACGATGGAGCGCAACCTCATGACCGCGGTGCGTCTTGCGCGCGCAGCGGTGCCGCACATGAAGCACCAGGGCTGGGGCCGCCTGATCTTTATCACCAGCATCTCGAGCAAGCAGCCGATCGAAGGCCTCATCACGGGGAACACCGCGCGCGCCGGCGTCGCGGGTTTCTCCAAGTCCCTCTCGCTCGAGCTGGCCACGCACGGCATCACGTCGAACGTCGTCGCACCCGGGTCGATCCTGACCGACCGCACGCACGATCTGGCGAGCCAGTTCTCGAAGAGCGCCGGCATCACCGTCGATGAAGCGATCAAGCGGCTCGAGCAGGACATCCCCATGAAGCGGATCGGCAAGCCGGCCGAGCTCGGGGCGCTCGTGGCGTTCCTCGCGAGCGAGCGCGCGTCCTTCATCACCGGAACCATGATCGCGGTCGACGGTGGCACCGTCCGAGGTCTGCTGTGACCGACGCCCTTTCTCCCGCCGTCCCGCTCCGAGAGACGCAGCTGCTCGCCATCAAGGGAGCGCTGGAGGCGCATCCGCGCAACATGGTGGAGGTGCCGGGGCGCCGTCAGGCCGGCGTGCTCATCATGCTCTTCGAGCGCGACGGCGAGCCCTGGGTCGTGCTGACGGAACGAACCCACACGGTCTCGTTGCACAAGGGTGAGATCTCGTTCCCCGGCGGCGCGCGCGACCCCGGTGACGAAGATCTATGGGCGACGGCCGTGCGTGAGAGCGTCGAGGAGCTCGGCGTCGACCCGAACTCGCTGCAGCAACTCGGCGCGCTCGACGACTACCCCACGTTCTCGAGCGGGTACATCGTCTCGCCGTTCATCGCCGCCGTGACGCCGCCGGAGGAATGGAAAGCCAGCCCCGCGGAGATCGCGCACGTGATCGAGCTGCCCTTGAAGCTGCTCCTGGATGTGGGCCGGATGGAGGTGTGGGAACGCGACGGGATCCGTTTCCCGATGCACATCTTCGACGCCGATGGGTACCGCATCTGGGGCGTGACGGCGTTCATCCTGCGAAGGTTCCTCGACATCGTGGGACCGGCGCTCGAGTAGACCGGCGCTCGAGTAAAGGAGCTCGGGATGAAAACGATCGTTCAACGGGTGAGACCAGTGGCGCTCATCTTCACGCTCGCACTGCTCCTTGCCGCGTGTGCCGCCGCCGGCAATACGGCGCGCAGCGTTCCCAACGCCCACGGTCACATCGCCGGGTTCTGGCTCGGCCTGTGGCAAGGCGCCATCGCACCGATCACGTTCCTCATCTCGTTGTTCAGCAATCACGTGAACGTCTACGAGGTGCATAACAACGGGAACTGGTACAACTTCGGCTTCGTCCTGGGAGCCGGGATCCTCTTCGGCGGCGGTGCGTTCGGAAAGCGACGGAACAAGCACAGGAAGCTGCGTTAGCCGGGGATCTAGGCGATCAGGCTTGCGTCGATCTCACCGATCGTCCGGCATCCTGCGAGCGCCATCGCAAGCGACAGCTCTTCGCGGAGCAGCTCGAGCACCTTCTCAACCCCCACTTGCCCGCCGACCGCCAGGCCCCACAGCTGGGGGCGGCCGATCGCGGCGGCCGTTGCCCCCATCGCGAGCGCCTTGAGGATGTCCGTCCCGCGACGGATGCCGCCGTCGACGATCACAGGCACCCTGCCTTCGGCCGCCGCGACGATCTCGGGCAGCGCGCTCGCCGTTGGGATCGACGTGTCGAGCTGCCGGCCGCCGTGATTGGACACCCAGATTCCTGCGCACCCCTCGTCGAGCGCGCGCTTCGCGTCGTCCGCGCGCACGATGCCTTTCACCAAAACGGGGAGCGGCGAGGCCGCGTGAACCCATTCGAGGTCCGTCCAGTTGATGGACGGCTGGTTCAAGAAGTCCGAGAGCGGGGAATCATTCACGCCCGACGTTCGGGGGCGAATCTTGAAGTGCACGGCCTCGATCCCGTCGGGGATGGCGAACGGGTGGCGAAGGTCGCGCTCGCGCCGGCCGAGCAACGGCGCGTCGGCCGTGAGGACGATCGCTTCATAGCCGGCGACGTGCGCGCGCGAGATGAGCTCTTCGCTGATCTCGCGGTTGCTGTAGTGATAGAGCTGGAACCACTTGGCGCCTCCAGGCGCCGCCGCCGCTACGTCTTCCATCGGCGTCGATGAGATCGACGACAACGTCATCAGCACGCCGGCCGCGGCGGCCGCGCGCGCGGTGGCCGCCTCGCCCTCAGCGTGGGCCATGCGGTGCAGGGCGGTCGGCGCGAGGATGACCGGGAACGACAGCGGCGTGCCGAGGATCGACGACGTCGTATCCCGCTCGGACACATCGACGAGCACGCGGTATCGGAGCCCGATGCGCTGGAAGGCCGCCCGGTTCTCGCGGACCGTCACCTCGTCCTCGGCGCCGCCGGCGTAATAGTCGTAGACGGGCTCGGTCAGCCGCGCGCGCGCGGCGGCTTCGAACTCGTCGACGTTGAGCGGCTCGGGCATGGGCAAGAGTTTATCCTTGCCGCCATGACCGGCTCCCCGGGCGCGCTCGACGGCATCCGCGTCCTCGACCTCGGCACGCGCGTCGGCGCGCCGTTCGCGGCGACGCTTCTCGGCGAGCTCGGCGCCGACGTCGTGAAGCTCGAGCAGCCCGGCACCGGCGACTTCATGCGCACGATCGGCCCGTTCGACGGCGAGACCTCGCTGTGGTGGTCGGTCGAAGGTCGCGGCAAGCGGTCGATCACGCTCGACCTGTCGAAGCCTGCGGGCCAGGATGTGTTGCGCCGGCTGATCCCACACGCCGACGTGCTCGTCGAGAACTTTCAGCCGGGGACCCTGGAACGGTGGAATATCGCCCCAGACGATCTGCGCGCGCTCAACCCGCGGCTGATCGTCTCGCGCGTCAGCGTCTACGGGCAGGACGGCCCGTACCGCGATCGCCCCGGGTTGGATCGGAACGGCATCGCGCTCGGCGGGCTGCTCGGCATCACGGGGTACGAGGACCGGCCCCCGGTGCGGCCCGGCGTGATCATCGCCGACTACCTCACCGCGCTGTTCAACACGATCGGCGTGCTGGCCGCCTTGGTGGAGCGGGAGCGCTCGGGTGAGGGTCAGGGCGTCGAGCTCTCGCTCTACGAGAGCGTGCTGCGCGTAATGGAGTGGACGGTCGCCGGGTTCGACCGGCTGGGCATCGTGCGCGCGCGCACGGGGAACCGGCTCGCGAACTCGGCTCCGCTGGACAACTACGCCACGAGCGACGGCCGTTACGTCTGCATCGCCGCTGCGGGAGATGTCTTGTTCCCCCGGCTCGCCGGGGCGATCGGCCGCCCGGAACTTCTCCAAGACGAGCGCTTCTCGTCGCTCGGGGCGCGCGCACAGAACGCCGACGCGATCAACGAGATCGTCGCCGCGTGGTGCGCGGCTCGGCCGCTCGAGGAGATCGAGCGCACCCTGGTTGAGGCACAGGTCCCCGTCAGCGGCGTTTACTCGATCGACCAGATCGTCGATGACCCCCAAGTGCGCGCGCGCGACTCGATCGTGACGGTCGAGGACCCCGTCCTCGGACCCGTCCGGCAGCAAGCGCCGGTGCCTCGGCTGGATCGCACGCCGGCGCGGGTGGCGCGCGGCGCGCCGAGGCTCGGCGAGCACAACGAGGAGATCTACCTCGGGCTGCTCGGTATGGATCGCCCGGAATACGAGGATCTCGTGCGGGACGGCGTGATCTGAAGTGACTATTCAGCGCTCCGCCGGCTGCGCCGATTCTTCGTAAGCAAGAACGGTTCCGACAAAGTGCAAACCGCCGGGGACGGCGGGACGCAAAGCCACGGGCCCAATCGTCGACGACGACGAGGGTAGCCGAGCCGCCGAAGAACCCGCTGCCTTGACGGCTCGGGAGGGAACCCGAGACGTTAGGGAGCAGCAGTGAGGTTGAGCGGCCGCCGCATCATCGTTTCGATCCTTCTCTTTTCCACCATGCTCGCCGGCTCTGCCGTCGCGGCGTCTTCCGCAAGCGCGACCACGCGCACCGGGCCGACGGTGACCGAAGCGCGGATGGTTTACCTGATCAACCAGGCGCGCCGGCACGCGAACCGGTGGCCCCTGCAGTACTCGTCGGCGCTGTCGAGGATCGCGCGCGCGCACAGCGCGCTGATGGCGTCGAAGGGCACGATCTTCCACACGAAGAACCTGGCGTATGCCTTCCGGAACTTCTCGTGGACGCTGGGCGGTGAGAACGTGGGGATGGGCCCGTCGATGGACTCGCTTCACACCGCGTTCATGCTCAGTCTCCACCATCGCGAGAACAACCTCGAAAAGCGGTTCCATCGAGTAGGGGTCGGCGTGATCTGGAAGAACGGCATCGCTTTCATCACGGTGGAGTTCCTGAGCTAGAGCTTCTCCAGCCAGTCGAACGTCGCACCGACCAGCTCGTCGACCACGTCGGCAGCCGGTCGCCCCGGAACCTTGTGTGAGTGGTCGCCGTCTTGCACGCGGTGCAGCGTTGCCGTCGGCAGGGCGGCGATCGTCTCGTCGAGGAGATCCGGGCGCGCGAACGGATCGCGGCTCCCTTGTAGGAACAGCATCGGGGCGGTGATCGTCTTCAGGTGCTCGTCGCGGATGCGCTCGGGCTTGCCCGGCGGATGCAACGGATACGCGAGGAAGACCAGCCCGTCGGCGGGGAAGCCTTCCGCGACGATGTGGGATCCGATCCGTCCTCCCATCGAGCGGCCTCCGATGAACAGCCGCTTCGCGCGCTTTGCCACCTCGGTTGCGACGGCCCGGTAGCACGCCTCGAGCTTTTCCGTCCGGTCCGGTGCCCTTTTCTTCGCTTCCGCGTACGCGAAATTGAAACGCACTGCGCCGAGACCGCGCGCGGCGATCTTGTCTGCGTACGTCTTCAGTTGGGGCGTGTCCATCGTGCCGCCCGCGCCGTGCGCGAGGATGAGGTAATCCTTGCCTTTCCCGGGGTGGTGCCAAGCGCCCGACACGGTGCCGCCGTCCCACGTAAAGGTCGCCTTCTCGGTCGTCACCGCAGCACCGCTTGGATCGTGTGCCGCCATTGCGGTGGCACCAAGCGGTCGGCGATCACGCGGTCGAACGTCGCGGCGGTGTTGACCGCTGCACGACCTGCCGCGCGCGCGATGCGGTTGGCTGCAAGCTGCTCGAATTCGCCCACCAGGTAGTAGTTGATGCCGAGGACGAGGATCCACGACCACCACGCGGTGCCGACCTCGATGTCCTCGAAGCCGGCTTTCTCGGCGAGGGACGCGATCTGTTCGGGCTCGAAGGTGTGGAGGTTGGCGGCGATCGAGGCGAGCTCCCAGTGACGTCGGACGAGCTCTTCTTCGGTCGCCGTGACGCCGCGCGCGCGCTTGATCGCCTCGACGACCTTCACCGCGAGCCCGACCACGGCGCCGGTCTGGCGTTCGCCGCCCGGCGTCGGCTCCGCGAGGACGATCGCGGTCCCGCCCGGCTCGAGCACTCGGCGGATCTCTTGGAGCGCGCGCAATGGGTCGGGAACGTGGTGGAGCGCGCCGCGCGCGACGACGAGGTCGAAGGAGTCGTCGGCGTAGGGGAGCGTCTCCGCGTCCGCTTGTGTGAGCGGGACGTCGACGCCTGCCCGCGCGGCATTTGCGCGTGTCCGCTGGACCATCGCAGCCGACAGGTCGCTGGCGTGAGACTCGTCGGCCAAGCCCGCCGCCGCGAGTCCGACCGCCGCGTAGCCGGTTCCGCACGCGACGTCGAGCGCCCGGCGCGCGCGCGGCTCGCGGCCGATGACGTTGCGCAGGTCGCGCGCGACGTCGGGACCGATGTGCGCGTAGTCGATGAGGAACCGGTCGTCGTAGAACGCCGCTTCCCGGTCGTGCACGAGCGCGTTGAGCTCTTTCGGATCCATCTTTGCCACTCCCGGAATCGCGGTCGGGAGCCGAGCCTACCCGCCGGTGATCGCCGCGCGCACGGCGGCCTTCGCGAGCTTCCCGCTCGCGGTGCGCGGGAGGGAGGCAACGACCTCGAGCTGCTCGGGAAGCTTGTGCGTCGCGACGTGGTGCGTGCGCAGGTGGGCGACGACGTCGTCGAGCGTCAGCCTTGCGCCGGGACGAAGCACGACGACCGCGCAGACACGCTCGCCGAGCCGCTCGTCGGGAACTCCCACGACTGCCACATCGGCGACCGCCTGATGTGTCGAAAGGATGTCCTCGAGCTCGACGGCGCTGATGTTCTCGCCGCCGCGGATGATGATGTCCTTCAAGCGGCCGGTCACTCGCAGCAACCCATCGGCGTCGACCGCGCCGAGGTCCCCGGTTCGGAACCAGCCGTCGGGTGTCAGTGGGTCGATCGCCGGGTCGGTGTAGCCGGCGAACATCTCCGGCGCGCGCCCCCAGATCTCGCCTTCTTCGCCGGACCGAAGCGCGGCTCCGTCCGGTCCGGTGATCCGAACCTCGGCGCCGCCGATCGCGCGCCCGTCGGTCTCGGTGCGCGCGCGCTCGTCGTCGTCCATCGTCGTCGCCGTAAGCGTGGGCAGCTCGGTCGAGCCGTACGCGCGCTTCAGCACGCATCCAAGGCGAGCGGCCGCCGCGCGCGCGGCCTCGGTTGGGATCGCCGCGCCGCCGGTTGAGAACAGCCGGAACGTGGACAGGTCGGCGCCGCCGGCGCCGGCCGCGAGCGTCTGGAGGAACGTCGGTGGACCGGTCTGGAATGTGGCGCGGTCGTCGGCGATGGCGGCGATCGCGCGCCCGGGCACCCAGCGCTCCAGCAGGACGGTCGAGCTGCCCAGCGCGAAGGGGGTCATCGCCCCGTACACCAGTCCGGCGATGTGGCCGAGCGGAGCTCCGCCGAGGTAGCGATCGGACGGCGTCAGAGCGTGGATCCCGGGGAAGGTGTCCATCTCGCACAGCAAGCTCTGGTGCGTGTGCAGGACGCCTTTCGGCGCGCTGGTGGTGCCGCTCGTGTAGAGCAGCACCGCTGGGGCGTCGGGCGGGATGGTTCGCCGCGACTGCCCAGATGCAGGCACCTTCAGCAGGTGGTTGAAGTCGAAGACGCCCGGCGGCGCCATCCCCCGGACCAGAATCACCGCCGAGACCAGCGATTCGCTCTGCAGTTGCTGCGCGAACGCTTGCGTCTCGAAGCCTCGCCATGACTCCGGCACGACGAGCACCGCCGGCTTCGAGGTGGAGATGACGCTGCGCAACTCGCGCTCGTGCCACGCGGGGTTCAGCGGATTCGAGACGCAGCCGGCCGCGATCGCCGCGTGGTGAACGACGACGGCCTCCCACCAGTTCGGGAGCTGCCAGGCGACGATGTCGCCGGGGTCGGTCATTGTTGCGAACCACTGCGCGACGCGCTCGACGCACTCGGCGACTTGCTCGAACCGAAGCTGCGCTTCGCCGTCGAGGAGCGCCGTGCGCGCGGCGTGCTCCGCACACGTCGCATCGAAACGGTCGACGAGCGTTTCGCCGCGCCAGTAGCCGGCGCGCCTATAGCCCTCTGCAAGTTCGGTGGGGAGCACGGCGACACCCTACCGGCTGCTCGAAGATGCTTGGCCCGTGCGGGGCCGATGTTTACGCTATGCTCGCTCGGCCGAAAACGAGGAGATACATGCCGAAACCACGTCGAGGAAGGCCGCCACGCCCCGGTCAGCGGACCGCGGGCGCCGGGCCGCAGCGCGGCTCGGGCGCGGCTACCGGGTCGCGCGCCGGTGCGCGCGCGCGCAGGATGGCGTCGCGCGCCGCCCAACGTGAGAAGCAGCAAGCACGTACGGGTCCGGCGAAGGAAGAGGCGATCGAGATCGACGGCCTCGTCACCGAGGCGCTCCCGAACGTGATGTTCCGCGTGCAGCTCGACAACGGCCCGATCGTCCTCGGGCACATCTCGGGGAAGATGCGGAAGCACTACATCAAGCTGGTGCCGGGCGATCGCGTGAAGGTCGAACTGTCGCCCTACGACCTCACGCGCGGGCGCATCACGTTCCGCTACCGCTGAGCGGCGCGTGGAATTCGGCATCCAAACGGGCCAGCAACACCGCTCGTACGCGGAGCTCCTCAACCTCTGGCAAGCGGCCGAACGGCTCGGATTCACGTACGGGTGGCTCTACGACCATCTGATCCCTGTCGGCGGCGACCTCGACGGGGACGTGTTCGAAGCGTGGACGCTGCTGTCGTCGTTGCTCGCGCGCACCGACACGATCCGCGGCGGGATCCTCGTGACCTGCGTGATGTACCGGCCGCCGTCGGTCGTGGCCAAGGCCGCCTCGACGGTCGACCACGCGTCGGGCGGGCGCGTCGAGCTGGGGATCGGCTCGTGTTGGAACGCGTGGGAGGCCGGTCTGTACGGGATCGACTTCCCGCCGCTTCGAGAACGGAACGAGCGGCTCGCCGAGGCGATCCAAGTGATCCGCACGATGTGGGATCCGTCCAAGGAGAACTTCGAAGGGCACTACTACAAGATCTCTGCGGCACACGCATCGCCGCTCCCCGTGCAGCAGCCGCACCCGCGCATCTGGGTCGGCGGCACGGGGAAGAGCTTGCCGGCGATCGCCGCCGCGCACGCCGATGGGTGGAACGCGATCTTCGCCTCGCTCGAGGAGTACAAGGGACACCTCGACCGGGTGCGCGCGGCCTGCGAAGCGATCGGCCGCGATCCCGCGACCCTCGCGCTTTCGTTCGGTCAGCGTGTTTCGGTCGATAAAGACTCGAAGCGCGCGGAAGAGCGCGCGCGTCTTCAGTACGAGCGGCACGGCGTTGCGTTCGACGATGTGATGCGTTCGCGGTTCATCTTCGGAAGCGCAATTCAGGTCGCAGAGCAAGTGCGCGCGCTCAAAGACCTCGGCGTCGGCCAGTTCGTCCTATGGCACGAACCGCCCTTCGACGCGGAGGCGGAAGATCAGATCCGCGAGTTCGCAGAGACGGTGGCGCCGCTCCTGCGCTGAGCTTCAGCACGGAACGGGCGCGAGCCTCACGGCCAGATCCTGGGGCGCGCGATAGCGTTAAGCGCATGGGCCGCCACAAGACCGCAGCGGTGTCGCTACCGGCGCCGGCCGTCTCGGCCGGCATCACCGTCGTGATGGCCGTGATCTACCTGGGGATCGTCGTCCGGCAGCACCAGCATGTAAGTGCGCGCGCGGTCTTCATCGCATGCTTCCTCGTGCTCGTCGCCGGTCTTTTCGCAGCGAGCTTCCGTGTCGAAGGTCCGCTGCAGAGAGCTGCGCTGCTGACCGGCGCGGCAAACGCCCTCGTCGCCGTCGGTTTCCTCGGGTTGTTCTCGATCGGGCTGCCGCTGCTGATCGCGGCCGGCGTGGCGATGCCCTCGGTCGCGCGCGCACTGACCGATGCACCGCGCCCGTGGGGCCCGACGATCGCGGCGACGGCGGCGCTGGCCGCCGTTGCGGTGATCATCGTGGGGCTGCTCGCGACGTAAACGTTACGACCGGACGCCGGCGAACAGGTCGGTCTCGATCTCGCCCGGCTTCACCCCGGTGTCGACGAGGGTGCGCGCGAGGATGTACTCCTCCCACGGCCACACCTCGCGAAGCGTCTCGTCGGGAAGCGCCATCCAGAACGACTCTGGGTCGATCTGGGTGCGGTGGGCGAGCAGCGACGCGCGCCGCTTGTCGAGGTAGTCGCCCACGTCGATCCGCGTGTTGAAGAGGTGGTCGCTGTCGCCGGGCATCTCCTTCAGGAACTCGGCGAACGGACTCTCGACGTCGAGACCGGCGAACGCATCGTTCAGCGCTTCGATCCGCTGTCGCGTCCACCCCGAGTAGTAGAGCTTCTTGGGCGTCCACGGCTCGCCGGCGTCGGGGAACCTCGACTCGACGCCGGCCGCTTCGAACGCCGTCACCGCGATCTCGTGCGCGCGGATGTGGTCGGGGTGCGGGTAGAACGAGTGGTCGTCGCCGTACGCGATGATCACCTGCGGTCGCTCCTCGCGCACGATCCGCACGAGCTTGCCGACAGCGTCGTCGATGTCGGCGTTCCAGAAGTTATCCGGCCGCCGGTTTTCTTCCGTCTCAGGCATGCCCGAGTCGCGATACCCGAGGAGGTGCAGCGACGTGTACCCGAGGACCGCCACACTGTTGCTGAGCTCTCTTATCCGCACGGCCGGCAGATCCGCGCGCACCTCCGGCGTGTCGGCGGCCGGGTTGAGGATGTCGCCGGCCTCGCCCCCCGTGCACGTGACGAGCACGCAACGAACGCCTTCCGCTGCGTACCGCGCAGTCGTCCCGGACCCCTTCGACGCCTCGTCGTCGGGATGCGCGTGGACCTGGCAGAGGCAAAGCGGCTCTGACATCGTCCTCATTCAAGGCATCGAGGGCCGCTCGATTCAAGTCGGCTCTTCACACGCGCACCATGCGGTACAGTTCTTTCGCTCGAGAAGCCGACGGGAGGAGTACATCCGTGACGACCGAGACCGCGCGCGCGGTGGGGGAGATCCGCCGGTTTTACGAAGGGATGAAGGTTCCCGTGGTCTCGACCGCACGCGCCCGAGACGATGTGTTGCAGCTTCTCGAGGAACGGAAAGCCCTGCAGCGCGCCGGCGAGGCGCTGATGGCGGCCGCGGTCCCGTTCAGCGGCGATCCTGCTTTGAAGCAAGCGATCGAAGGCTTCAGAGCTGTGCTTGAGGGCCGGCGGAGCTGACCGTTCCGACGGCGGGGGCACGCGCGAGCCTGGCGCGCGCGATGGACACCATGACGATCGTCACGCCGGCCGACGCACCCGCGATCGCCCAGTGCCGGGTCGCAAGCGCGACCACGATGAAGAACCCGCACATCCCGTAGGCGAGCATCGGCCCTCGTGCCGCGTCGACCTGCTTCTGCGCGCGCGCTTCGAACAGCGCGTCGACGGTCAGGATCAACGCGCCGACGAAGATCCAGCCGGCGTAGTTCGTCAGCGGCACGTCGAACCACTGTCCCGGCGCGCGATACGCGTAGAGCCAGCCGAGGAACCATGTCCCGCCGCGAAGCGTCATCGGGTCGATGACGAGATCGATCGCCGCAGCGAAGAGCGCGCCGCCGAGTATGAGGACCCCCGGGGAGATGTTGGCCCGGTTGACGAGCGCGCGGCCTGCCCAGACCACCGTGCCGAACGACAGCGGAACGAAGAGCGGCACGTTCGAGACGTAGAGCTCGTAGCCGTGCGTCGATGCGATGTAGTCGTAGCGACCGTAGGGGAATCCGGTGTGCGTGCTGAGGTACTCGGCCGCCAGCGAGATCCCGGACGCGACCAGGATGA
>Ga0209577_10000648_pt1 | contig 34509 bp, 30 predicted proteins | sample GraSoiAngelo_109_FD_185874 | JGI IMG/M metagenome (GOLD analysis project Ga0209577, IMG submission 185874) | Grasslands soil microbial communities from the Angelo Coastal Reserve, California, USA - 14_0903_12_20cm (SPAdes) (version 2) | ecosystem: Environmental > Terrestrial > Soil > Grasslands... | reverse complement strand
CGCACCGCGGCTATGCCGCAGCACATAGCGGAAAGCCTCCGGCTTTCCGGCCCGACACCCATGCTTTTTTCTGAGGCTATGCCTCCGGGCCCTTTGTGACTCGCCTGCCTCTCATGTTATCAATGACCATGTGAGGTAACGCAGTTCATGAAATCATTTCTTGGCATCGTATCTTTACTGATCGCAGTATCGGTCGCTTGTAGCGCCTACAAGTCCGCGGGTTCACAACCGTCTACGAACAGCAACTCGTCCTTCAATCAATCTTCAGCTCAGACGAATAGCGCGGGCGGGCAGGATAAACCAACTTGCCAACTTACTCTGGCCGGAGCCCCTGACATAAAAGGCCTCAGACTCGGCATGACACCAGAGCAAGTGCTGGCATTATTTCCCGGCAGCAACGAGGACGCCGAAATCCGCTCCACCTTAGCCCAACCGCCCAGCCAATTTGGTGTGTCCAGCTTCGTCGTGCGACCTGCCAAATATGAATCGAAAGACAAATTCGCCGGCATCAGTCAAATTACCTTCACGCTTCTGGACGGTCGTGTTTCAAGTTTTTCGGTCGGCTACAACGGCCCTGAATATTCACACGTCGATAAGTTCGTAGCGAAGTTTGTTGAAGGAACAAATCTTCCTGCTGTAGATCAATGGGAAGCATATGTGGGGATGGACAATCAGTTGAAGAGTCTCAAGTGCAGCGAGGTTGAGATCCGGGTCTTTGCCGGTGGTCAGGGCGGTAATCTTAATTACGTGTTGATGCGCGATCTAGAGGCTGATAAGAAGCTAAAGGACCGACGCGCGAAAGCGCGAGCGAAGGCGACACCCACGCCGGAGAGATAGAAAGCAATAGGCAGTAGTCAATGTCGCCCGCGGTAGCGGCTCAGGCGAACCCGAAGGGTCGCTAGAAGAAGGTCGGCGGTTGGGTGTGTTTCCATCGTGGAGTTAGGAAATCAAAAGGCATCAGGCTTGATGGCAGTAGACAGGAGAACGGGGAGAGGTTCGCACATGAATCCGCAGGCATGGGCTCTTCAAGCGAGTTCGCGCGGGCGGTCTTGTTTTGCAAGGCACGAATAGGCGCGGTTGTCTTGGTAAGCGATAAGGTCAGTACCAAACTGACGCCTCCCGCTTTCGCCTTTATCCTCTCGAAACATCGGTTTAACATTTTTTGCTTGCGTTTGCCGTCGTTATCGGCGAGAATGGAACTCGCCGCGAATTGATGCGGCAAGACTTCAGCCCTCCTCATCGATCATTAACCTCGAGCCAATTTCACCAGATAGGAACGGATGAGTTTCTTCGATCTGCCGCCCATTATCGAACGGATGTTGCTGGTCTCTGACAAGATCAGCGATCTCAATTTCTCAGTCGGCCAGTTGCCCCAAGTCGAAATTAACGGAAAACTGACGCCGGTCCAGCCTTTGGGTCTGCAAAAGCTGACACCGTATCAGACCGAAATCATTGCTATGACGCTGCTCGAGGAGAACCCTGAAGCGGCGGAGAGATTGGTGGAAACCGGCACGGCCGATCTTAGTTATTCGCTGCCTTCGCGCGCACGTTTTCGTTGCAATGTCTTCCAGCAGCGCGGCGTTTATTCGATCGTGATGCGAGTGATCCCAACCGACATTCCGACACTCGCCTCCCTCAGTCTACCCCCACAGCTTGCCGAGATCGCTGACCTTCGCAACGGCTTGGTTTTGCTCACGGGACCGACGGGCTCAGGTAAGAGTTCAACCCTGGCGGCAATTATCGACATTATCAATGAATCGAAACATTATCATGTGGTCGCGATCGAAGATCCGATTGAATATCTGCACACGCACAAGAACTCGACGATCAATCAACGCGAAGTCGGACACGATACGAAAGATTTTCCCTCAGCGCTGCGCGCTGCTTTGCGCCAGGCGCCCAAGGTAATCCTGATCGGCGAAATGCGCGACTACGAGACTACTGAAATCGCACTCGAAGCGGCCGAGACCGGCCACCTGGTGCTTTCCACCCTGCACACCATTGACGCGTCCAAAACAGTTGACCGCATCATCGGCCTCTATCCGAAGAATGAAGAGCCGGTAATTCGCACCCGGCTGGCCCAGACTTTTCGTTACATAGTCTCGCAGCGTTTGATTCCGCGTGCCGACTTTCGCGGTCGAATCGCGGCGGTGGAAATTTTGAGGTCCACGCCTCGCACGCGTGAATATATCGAGAACGGCGAAACGGAAGGGAAATCGTTGCTCGAAGCCATGCGTGACGGGAAACTGGATGGAATGCAAGACTTTGACACGGTAATCAAGGACCTAATCGAGCGCAACATCGTCACGGTTGAAGATGGTCTCGGTTTCGCCACGAATCAGAACAACCTGCTGCTGTCGCTCAAGGGCCTCACTTCCGGCGAGGATTACGTTCGCGCTCAAAGCGAAAATCTCATCGCCAACAATCAGCGCGAGCACTATCCTGCTGCGTTTACGCTGAACGATTAGACTGAAAGCAAGTTTGACTTACTGGTATGGTTCTCATTTGTCCGAAATGCGAAGCTCGTCTGCGACTGGATGAAGCGAAGCTGCCGTCGCATCCTTTTTCAGTACGTTGTCCAAAGTGTCAGACCAGCGTCGACGTTCAGCCGCACAACGTTGTTGGCAACGAGCCCGTTGCGGCCGCTGAGACGGTTTCAGCTCCTATATCTGCAGTCTTTGAGCGCCAAGTGGCCGCTCCGCAGTTCAATTCAAAGGCCGTCGACGGAAACGCGTTGGCGGTGAACCAGGGAACTCCTTCCGGATTGGACGACATCGCTAGGGTGCTGGCGCAAGCACTTCGCAGTGCCGAGAGTGGTTCAGCCAGCGGTCGCGGAAGGAAGCGCGCGGGATGGGATAGGCGAAAAGTTTTGGTGTGCACGAGTCCGGCGTATCGCGAGGCAATCGCGCATTTGCTGGTCGAGCATGATTACGATGTCTTTGTGGCGGAAAACATGGCAGAGGGTCTTGGACGCATGCGTGAAGAGCGTATGGATGTAGTCATCCTGGATGCGAATTTCGATCCGCTTGAGCAGGGCGTGGCATTCATCACGCGCGAAGTCAAACTGCTGCGGCCGTCCGAACGGCGGCGTCTATTCTTCGTTTATCTGACGGCTGGCGTGCGCACAATGGATCCGCACGCGGCTTTTCTGCAAAATGTTAATCTCGTCGTCAATCTTTCCGATGTCGAGCAGTTGCCGGAGGCGCTGGAAATTTCTATTCGCCATTACAACGAACTCTATCGCAGCTTTAATCGGGCGTTGGATTTGGCGCCGCTCTAAGAAGCGCCTTCACAATCTTTGCCAGTAAGTAGGCCACGGTCGCTCTGCGATCGTGGCCTTTCTCTTATTGTGAACCAAGCGCAATGACTCCCGCGCGCAGCTTTGTATGCCTTTGCATGAGGCGAAGGTAGCGGGCTTCGTCGGTGCGCGCTTTCGCACGAATGATTTGCGCGGTCAATTGCTTCTCGTCAGCACTCCATCGCTCGACGCCGGGAATCATCGCCAGCACCAGCGCGAGATTCTCCAGCGCATTCAGTTCCGGTTCACGCCATCGATCGGTTCTCAGAGCGAGAGCGCGTTTCACGAATTGTCCCGATGCAGATCGGATCTTGCCAACCTCGCCATTGAAGTCCTGTGCCATGCGGCGCTGAACTGCCAGACCGAGACTGCGAACCGCAAATTGGTCCCAGTCGCTGAGAATAGATTCGTAGCCGGCAGGTACCTCCAAGTCAAACAGCAGGTGACCACCGGCAAGTTTTCGCAGCGTGCGCGCTGAAGTACGATAGTCTGGCTTCGCCGAGATTTTCTGCTCTTCGGACAGCGTCAACTTCATCAACTCTGGACGAACGGGCCGAAAGCCGAGCTTGCGATAGAACCAGAACGCTCCCGAGTCGATTCCTTCTTCGTTTTCGTGCCCAATTTGATAGGGCTCAATCGAGAACACGGTGACGCCGAGAAGCTGTCGCATCAGTCGCAGAATGCGCGCGTAGAGCCAGGCGGTCTCGCCGTCACGAAAGGTGTAATAAAGATTGAAACCGCTTTCCATTCGCTCAAAGAGCGAAAGACCTTCGAAGTATGCGACGGGCACGCCATTCTTGAAGATTAAAGCCGCGTGATAGGCGCGCAGCGGAAGCCTGTATTCCGGTGGCACTCCAATCACAAAGGCTTCAGTGCCGCGCCCGAGACTCGCTTTCAAGACCCGTCGCGAATCTCCGTAAGTAAAACCGTGCAACTCTCGATAACGTACCGCGGAAGTTTCGCGCGCCAGGTTGAGAATTTTGTCGCCCATCGTGGTCGACACCTTTTCGACCGCGATTGGCGGCGAGCTGAGTTCGGCCGCCAGCGAAATCTCGCGACGTTGAATCAGCGGTTGATCGTGAAAGAATATTTTGCGGGAGGGCAGCTTCATTCCAGTGCGCGAGGCGCGGACGCCAAACCGCCAGGTCACGTGCAGTTTCAGCGAATCGTAAAGTTCAGCCTTCCGCTGCTCAGATACATTCAGTGCTTCAAACCGTGCGATCAACCAGACCAACTCATTCCGCCCACCTATCGCCGCGCGCAGCCAATCGCGATAAGGCACGTGAGCTTCGACCATCGCCTCTTCCTCGAGGAGCGGTAGAAAGCGCGGCATCGTCGCGCCAAATCGATCCTCTTCTTCAAACCAGTCCCAATCGATCGAAAGCTGTTTCGGATACTTTGCCACCAGCCAACGAACAATCGCATAGCTAAAGTTAGTCGTGACGCTCGTGCCAGCGATGCCAGACTCTTCGGGATCGTCGAGCGGCGAAAGATCGATGTCTGCGTCCCCAAGGTTAGAAACTCGTTCCGCAAATGTCTTCAGAGTCTTCTCGACTTGACTAAGAACTGACGCACTCCGCGGGTAAGCGCGCAGAAAGAGCAGAATTTCATGTAGTCGGATCAGCAACTCTGCATTCTTGATCTCTTGCCTCCCTAAAAGAGAGAGAGTCCTGATGACTTTGCTTTCAGGAATATCAAATTGGCGCTTGGCGCGCTCAAGCTCGTTAAGCATTTGGTGCGTTGCCGGCGACAAAAGAGACCGAAATCGGTATGGAACAAATTAACCGACTGACGGTCTAACTCTAATAAGTCAAGACGCTAGGGTTTCTGAGATGAGAAGGCAAATCAAACTCTGTCTAATAACTGCATGGCTGACGGCGGCTCTTATAGTTCTGTTCATGGGAACGAACCTGTGCGTCTCAACAGACGAAGCTTGCTTCGCCGCTGGGGAAACAATGTTCTTATTCATGTTGCTACTCTCGTTTCCCGCGGGAATCGTTTTTCTTTTGATCTCGATGTCCTTTCTCGAATCTAGTAGTGTTCACTATCCATCCGATTACATCATCGCATGGTTCATAATGACTGGTGGCGGCTGCCTCCAATGGTTCATTGTCGTCCCGCGGTTGCTCGAAGGGCGGCAGCTCACCATTCTTGACCTCAAACGAAACGTACAACCTTCAAATACGATTGCAGTCGATGTGCGCTCCAGCGCAGTTCGGGAGCGGAAACTGTTCAGACGGATCTCAGCTTTCGATAGACAAGGTCGCAGCCCGTTAGAGCGAATCATCAGCCGGCAGCTATAGATGTTTCCTGAAAAACGTTGCGATCTTCCATGCGTCGATCGCCTTCCAAGGCAATTCGGCGGTCGTATAATGTCCGCACGGCAGCCAGACCACGTCGAGATCGATTCCGAAGCGTTTCACTTCGGCGATTACCTGACGCGAAAGATCGACGGGAAAGGTTAAATCGTAACGCGCGGCGATGAAGCGCATCGGCCGTGGCTCCATGTTGAGCAGTCTTGGAATAAAAGGCAGGGGACTGATTGGTTTCCAGAATTCGCGCAGCTCGTCAACCGTCAAATGGCTCTCGATTCCCACGCGCACATGTTGCGTGGAAATCCCCTTCCACACTACGTCGGCAACGTAACCTGAGACATGATTGAAAACGCCGACGTCGATCGCCGCGTCATGTGCGAAGGTGAGAAATCCAATGCATGAACCGATACTGGTTCCCAGGATTCCAATGCGTTCCGTACCCTGCTCTCTTAACCAGCGTACGGCAGCGCGGGTGTCCAACACCGCTTGGCGCATCGATTGAATCGTGCGGCCGATGTTTGAGCCGACCAGGTGCTCTGCGCGCTCCAGTTCCGGCGGCCGGCGCTCTTCGTGATATGGCAAGGTCAGCCGCAGAGCGGTCATCCCCAAGCCATTGAAGATGCGACAAGCTTCGACGTGGCTATCAGGTTGTGCGTTCCACTGTGGCAAGACGACAACAGCGGCGCGTGGTTTATTCTTTCGCTCACGTCGCGGCGTGAACAGCCGCGCGCGCGCAGTGTTGTTTTCCGAAGAAGGAGTCTTGATCGCGCTCGTCCACGCCAGGCGATCCCCAGCGAGTTGCCAGTCAGAAATCTCCGGCAAGGCATAGAAGTCCTCGCTCCGAGCCATCACCCGTTCGGTGTGCTCGCCAAAGACGATATGCGGGTCATCGCCGTTCGCGTGCTCGCGAATAAATTCGGCGCCCCACGCAAACGGCCGTACGACGCGATTATCGTCGCGTTTTGTGTGCGCAATCTCGCGCGCGCGCATCAATCTTCCGAACAAATCAAAAACTCCTCTACATGGGAACTATCGAAATCCAAGAAGGCATCCTAAAGGCTAGCGAACTCTCAAATCAAGGCAGGAACGCGCAACCCTATTATTGTCCCTTTGTAATGGCATAAGTCTGGAAAAAGCATCCCTAAGATTTCACAGAAAATTAAGCGAGCAGAATACCATTTCCCAAATCTCGGAAATATGCTATAGACCCTGTAGCTAATCCTGGCACCTGAAAAGAAGAATCGATTGGCGAACCGCTTTGACGGGTTCTCAGAGGAAGTCTTTTCTCATGAAGAGGCGAATGTCGTTCACAAAGATTAGAACTACGGCACTAATGATCGTGTTGACCGGATTGATTGCCGGCAGCAGTTGTCTGCCAAAGCCTCCGTCTGAATCCGGTGGTGGCGCCAATATCACGCTCTACGGCTTTTCGATCATGAAAGAGTCGTTGGAAAAAGCCGTCTATCCGGCCTTCATCGCGAAGTGGAAAAAGGAGCACGGCCAGGATGTGCATTTCACCTCTTCGTTCGCCGGATCGGAAACGATCACGAACCAGATTCTACAAGGCGTGAAAGCCCAAATCGCGATTCTTTCAATCGACCGAGATGCGCAACGACTCAAGCAAGGTGGCTTCGTGACTTCGGACTGGCATGCATTGCCACAGAAAGGGATTGTCAACAAGACGCCGTTTGTGATTTTGGTGCGCAAAGGAAATCCAAAAGGGATTCATGATTTCTCGGATCTTGCGAAGGCCGGAATTAGACTGATCCATCCCGATCCAATCAGCTCGGGCGGGGCGCAATGGTCCATCCTGGCGATCTATGGTTCGGAGCTGGTGAAGTCGCAAAAGCAATCCGGCGAGCCCGATCACGCGCGCGCGCTGCAAATGCTCCAAGCGATCTGGCGCAATGTATTTTCCACGCCGGCTTCGGCGCGCGAGGCTCGCACCACCTTCGAGCTCGGCAATGGCGACGCACTCGTGACCTATGAACTCGACGCCTTGCTCATGAAAGAAGGCAATCTCAAGGCCGATGCCGAGATCGTCATTCCCGAAGCAACCATTTTCAGCGAGCATCCCGCAGTTGTAGTTGATCGCAACGTCACAGCCTCTGACCGGCCCATAATCGACGCGTTCATGCAGTACCTTTGGAGTGAGGAGGCGCAGCGCGCCTTCGTCAAATTCCATTTCCGCTCCAGCACTAATGAAGCTCTGGATAAAGAAAACAAGGAACTCGCAACCATCAAATACCCATTTACAGTGGACTATTTCGGCGGTTGGGATAAAGCGTATCCCGAAGTAATCGAAGGAGTCTTTCGCGACTCAGTGCAAAGGCGAAGATAAAAGTAAATGGCGATAAAGCTTACCCCTCTTCGACATGTTCGCGGTTTCGACGTCGCGCGCCCGGTCAGTATCGGCGTGATGTTGGCGATCATGCTGCCTCTCGTGCTGCTGCCCCTCCTTTCGATTTTTATCTATGGCACGAGCAAAGGACTGGGGACATTCTGGTCGTCGCTGGTTGCCCCGGAAGCCACCTTTGCGCTCAAGCTTTCGATGGTCACAAGTTTTTGGGCCACGGTATTCAATGTGATCTTCGGCATCTTCGCGGCCTATGTCCTTTCGCGTTACGATTTCTGGGGACGCAACGCGGTCATCGTTACGATCTCTCTACCGACGGCGATCCCAACAGCGGTCGCCGGCTTTGCTTTGTTGTTACTCTGGGGACCATACGGCACGTTAGGCCGGTTATTGAATCCGCAGGGCGTGCAAGTGATGTTCACAGCTTACGCGATCATTCTGGCGAACATCTTCGTCACATTTCCGTTGGCATTCGGCGTGATCAAGCCGGTGTTCGATACAATGAGCCGTTCGCTGGAAGAGGCGTCGGCAACCATCGGCGCCACGCGTTGGCAAACGTTTTGGCACGTTACGTTACCGAGCCTTCGCGGTGCAATCGTCGGTGGCGCGCTTTTGACTTTCGCGCGCGCGGTTGGCGAATTCGGTTCGACGATTTTGGTTTCAGGGAATCTCGCGGGCCGCACGCAAACCGCGCCGCTCTACATTTTCGCCAAATTCAACGAGGGTCAGATTGAGGCCGCCAACGCAATCGCGATCGTGCTGGCACTCTTGTCTTTCGTGATTTTCAGTGTGCTATTCTTTGCTCGCGACTGGCTGGAATTCGAGGCTCAGGAAGTATGAGCGCAAAAATGAGATTGGCTCCCGACACGGATCAATTGCATGTGTCATGGGCTCCGGAGCGCGAACGGCGAACCGGGGTTGCCGCCAGTGTGCATGGCCTCAGCAAGCGGTTCAAGAAAACGCAGGTGCTCCAGGACATTAGCTTCGAGTTAGCGGAAGGTGAGTCGCTCGTCCTGCTCGGCGCGTCGGGCAGTGGCAAGACTACGATCCTGCGCATCATCGCCGGCCTGGAACAGCCCGACAAAGGTGGTGTCGTCTTACATGGCAAAGACGTGACCGATCTGCCGGCGCGTGAACGTGGGGTGGGCGTCATCTTCCAGGCTTACGCGCTTTTTCCGCGCATGACGGTCGAGAAGAACATCGGCTATGGCTTGAAGATTCGCAAGCGTCCCCGCAAAGAAAGAAGAGAAACGGTCAGCTCTCTTCTCAAGTTGGTGAAGTTGGAAGAACATCGCCAGAAATATCCCTGGCAACTCTCCGGTGGACAACAGCAACGAGTGGCGATCGCGCGGACTCTCGCTTACAAGCCGCAAGTCTTGCTTTTTGACGAACCGTTCGGAGCGTTGGATGCGCAGACGCGCGTGCATCTGCGTCGCGAGATTCGCGCGCTCTTGAAGCAGGTCAAGGTTCCGTCGATATTCATTACGCACGATCAGGAAGAAGCTCTCGAAATGGGTGACCGCATTGCCGTGCTCAATAACGGTCATTTGGAGCAAGTGGGGACGCCCGACGAAGTTTACAATCACCCGGCCACTGAATACGTGGCGACCTTTCTGGGAGCGGCCAATCTTTTAGTGGGCGTCGTGACCCGTGGAGCGATCGAAATCGGCACCGCTCGCTTGCCTGCCGAAAAAGAAACCAAACGATTTCGTGAAGGGCAATCGGTTAAGCTGGTCTTTCGTCCCGAGGACGTTTGCATCAGCCAGGATGCGAACCTGGCGGAAGGATGTCGGCGACTGGCGAACGGTGTGATCGAGGAAGTGAATTTTGTCGGCGCCTACGAGCGTTTGAATATCCGTCTCGATCTGACGCATCGCCGCCAGTCACAGGACGAGGCTCCACTGTATCAAGTGACCGTTAATACCCCTGAAAGAATGACGGGTGTTCCGATTATGGCCACGCGTCCTAAGCCCGACGCGAGCGCCACGCGATTTAAAACCGGCGATCGCGTCGCGGTCGGACTAACTTCGTTCAGTGTCCTGCCAAACTATACGCTCGCGAGACAAAGATGAAGCGACTGAATCAATGCCTTAAAAGATTATTTCTAATTTCAATTCTCCTCGGCGCGACCTGGGGAGCACACGCTCAAACGACAACGCCCGTACCGAAGGACGACGTTCAATTTTGGAACGACACACAACTAGCAATACCGATCAGCAAGAAAGTCGACTTCGTAATTCAGGGTACGATCAGAATTCGCAGTAATTTCAGCAGCGTAGTCGATGGGCGCTGGGGAGTTGGTTGGGTAATTAAAGCCAACAAGTACCTAAGTCTCAATCCATTTTACTTTCATCGCGAAGCTAAGCCGCCTCATGGCAAGAGTGAATATGAAGACCGGCTTACTCTGGGCGCTACTCTGCGTTTTCCGGCTGGCAAGTTCACGTTGGTGGAACGCAACTGGTTCGAGCGCCGCTGGCGCGAGCCGCAAGTCGATGCCTGGCGCTATCGCATTCGCGGCCAGATCGAGCATCCGTTTATGATTAAGAAAGCGAAGTTCACGGGGTATGTCGCTGACGAAGTCTTCTACGACTGGAGCCAGCATGACTGGGTGCGGAACAGATTTGCGGTCGGGGCCAATCACGCCTTCAACAAACATTTCACGCTGGATCTGTACATCATGCGACAGAACGACGGCCGCACGCGCCCGGGCGACATCATCATTCTCGGATCTCAAATGCGGTTTAGGATGTCGTGATTCGTAGAGCACCTTGGTCGGAACCGCCTGCGATACCGGGCGGTTGATCTTAACCACCGGGGCCCATCCACAGAGTACGCCGATTTCGCAGATTGAACTTCCTGTCTGCTTAATCGGCTTAATCTACTATAATCTGCGCATGAATACTGCGACGTGGTCCCTGATTCGCGCCCGCAAATTTGTTTATTAGTGAAAACGCGCTAAGCCGAGCACAAAAAATCACCGGCAGGTTTTCGGGCCTGCCGGTGACTTGCCTGCCGGATCTTAAGATCCGCGGAGCGAGATCTACTGCACATTAACCGCCGTATCGTCGATCACGAACGACGTTTGCAGCGATACGTCTTCCGTGCCGAGGAAGTAAACCCGAATTGTTTGTCCTTTGTAAGCTGTCAGATCAAACGTCTTCAGTACGTACCCGGTCGTCTTATTCAAATTAGAATACGTCGCCAGCGTGGCCAGCACCGTGTTCGACGAGTTGCGAATCTGCACCTGCAATTTGTCGTAAGCGGTGGTAGTCGTCGTCTCGGCCGTGTCGATGCTGAGATAGAAAGTCAGTGTCGCGGCGTTGGCAGTTGAAGGAATCGTAATCTGCTGATAACACGAATCGGTGTGCGTCGTGCCATAACCATCCAGCCACGCGAACCACGAACCACCGTGCGGAGTGCGTCCGGAATTACTGATCACGCCAGTCGTCGTTACCCAGTTTACGTTTCCTGATTCAAACCCGGGATTTAGTAACAACTGTGAACTTGGCGCAGTCACCGTGAGAGTCACATTTGTGCTATGCGTTGCCGAAGGGGCTGAACCCGTCACTGTGAGTGTGGACGAGCCTGTGGCGGCGCTGCCTGAAACAGTGACTGTCAGCGTGGCACTACCACCGGTGGCGACAGAGGTCGGACTAAGCGATGCAGTCACACCCGCGGGCGCGCCACTGACTGTTAGGTTGATCGTTTCAGGCGAGCCGCTGACAAGTGCGGTCGAAATCGTGCTCGACGCCGAGCTACCCTGCGCGATCGTCAAACTGGATGGACTTGCCGATATTGAGAAGTTATTTGTGACCGGAGCGGTAACCAACAACTGTACACTTGTCGAATGCGTTGGAGTTCCGCCGGGATAGCTGCCGGAGATCGTCAGCGTGTAAGTACCCGTCGGGGTGCTCGCGGCGGTCGTCACTGTTAGCGTCGAGTTGCCGCCTGCTGTGACACTCGTTGGATTGAGGCTTCCAGTTGCTCCGGTGGGTAGACCGGACACTGAAAATGTTACCGTCTGCGGCGTGCCGCCGGCGGTTGTTGTCACGTTATAACTGGCCGCGTTGCCTTGAACGACGCTCTGACTGACGGGACTTGCGGCGATCGAGAAGTCATTCGTCGCGGTGCCGCAACCAGGAAACTTGAATGAGGCGATACGGGTCTTCCAATTGAACGATCCGTTGCTGGGAATATATTCGGTCGTGTACCAGAAGGTGCAATCATCGCTGGGATCGACAGCCATCATGCTGTAGTCCCCCCAGCGACTAAGCGTGCCCGTTTGCGAACCTGCGCCATCGATGATCGAAGCTTCCCCTTGATCCATCTGGCCGGCGGGAGAAGTTGCCAACCTGCCCGTGTAATGAATCTGCGGGTGAATCGAGCTGCCGGAAACACTGAAACCTAAGCCCATGTTGCCGCTCTGATCCATTGCTATGCTGCCCATCCAGCGATAGTTCGAGTCGGGTGCATAGGTCCCCTGCTGAAAGATCGAGAGATTTCCACCCGCAGGTCGAAGCTCATACCACCGAACTCCTGTGCTGGAACCGGCAGTGACGCTGTGATTTACAACGAGTGCTTCATGATCGCCAAGGTTCCGATAGGCGAGCCGGAACATCAGTCGGTCCGCGAGCGAGTCCAGTCTTCGCGTGGTTCCTGACTGAGGAATGCACGTGCCGCCGCTGCAAGCCTCAGAGAAGTTTGCCGTGGTGAGAGTGCTTGGTCCTGTGAAGGTCGAGTTGCCTGGCGTGGTCCAATCGACATGAAACTTCCAATAGGCGAGTTGATTCGCGGCCGAGCCCAGACCGACGACGTAATTTGGCGAACCAGCCGGAGGCTGTTGCGCGCCATCCAGATCGGCCGGCAGCAAGCCACCGAATTGGTTCGAAGTATTGAAGCATTGTTGGGTCGCGGCCTGACCGGACAGCATCTTCGTGCGGTCATAGGCGCAGACCCTGGCGCCCGAGAACGTCGACCCGTTCGCAAAAATGTTGAAGGTGATGTAATAGGCGTCGGGCCAAACTCCCACCTTTGGATAATCCGGAAAATCTGTGTTGCCGTAGCTGAACGAATAGCGATAGTAGGCGCCCGTCGGATCGGCTGTCTGCGAAACGGCGACGCACTGCAGATACGGCTTCGTGGAGACTGAAAACTGCGAGATGACCCAACGATCAGAGATGGAGTCATAGACTACCACGGGATCGCCGTCATTGTTCGTCTGGCAGCCACCGCCAAAGCCGCTCCACAGAGTGTTAATCGGAACTGGGCCATAGAGCACTGTGCCGCTCTTATTAAAAACTGCGAAGTCAGAGTTGACTATCTGTACATAATGATTGGGACCCACGTCGCCATTCGTGTCCGGCGGTGCGGAATTGACAGTAAAAGTGCCCTGCGGTCCTGAGAAACCGTTGCCGACGCCGTCAAAGTTAAATGTGGTTGCGGGCGCGAGCGCGGTCGGCGCTTGCGTCTGCAGTGCGGCGTCCTTTCGATTCGGGTTCGTGGGACGCGGGAGCAGTTCGTGATCTCGAATCCTCTGACCCGTGCGACGGGGTGCGGGCGGTATTGCAAACAGCGGCGGCGAGATATCGTGATGCTCGTCGCCTTCAGCCGTCGAGCCCCGCTGTTGAATCGATTGAGATTCCTCCGCCCGTCCGGATTTTTGCGGATCCTGCGCGTTCTTTTCCGGGGTCTTACTCTTTGAGGTATCGGCAGGATCAGCACTCGAAAAATCAATTGGTGGCTTGAGGTCGGGTTTCGTAGGGATGCCTGTCGGCGTTGCCGCTATGGTGCTGGTCAGGTTGCGAACGATGGCCCCCGCCGCCAAAAGAATTAGCAGCCAAAATATGACGAGACGAGTTGAATGCAGCCGTGACCGAAACACTTGATTAATTCGCATAGGGCTTCCTCCAGAAGGCTTGTAATTGATTCGTAATGCGGGCAAGTTGGTGCTCGCGGGTAAAAATCTTGAGCTGGTGCATAATGCACTGCACTTGACGCGAAAGTCAACATTTTTTGCGTTTCTCTAAGTCGAAAAACTGACCCTCAACCGTGCGCGTTTAGCATTTCGAGAATAGTCCGATAAAATGAAAGCTGAGCATCGGCTAATCAAAGACATATGGGCAAGGTCAGGTTCACGACACGCAGCCAGGTATTACCCGCCGTCTTCCTCTCCTCTTTGATCTTTTCCTTGGTTTCTTCAGGCATGACGCATGAGAATCGGCGAATAATGAACGGCGCTTGGGGCGGTGAGCACATTCGCCTCGAGGTGACCGGACACTCCGCTACCATTGAATACGACTGTGCAAACGGAACTATAGATGGACCATTGGTGGTCGACCGTAAAGGCAACTTCAATCTGAGCGGCACCTATGTTCGGGAGCATGGTGGCCCGATACGTCGGGGAGAGTCAGGCGATGCCCATCGCGCCCGTTATTCAGGCTGGACAGACGGAAAGAAGCTGACCTTGACGGTTGTGATCAGCGATACGAAAGAGACAGTCGGGACCTTCACGCTGACACGTGGCCAAGATGGACGCGTCTGGAAATGCAAGTAAGCTTCCAAAGCTAGAAACTCACGGGTAGCTTTTCGCACCAATAAAACGGCCTTCCGATTTAACTCGGAAGGCCAGAAATGACGACTCGGTTCGTCGGACCTATAAACAGGCAGGAAACTTGAACGACGCGATGCGCGTGCTCCAGTTGAAAGTGCCACTGCTCTTCAGGTATTCGTTCGTGTACCAGAAGGTGCAGTCGTCAACCGGGTCAATGCTAATGCTGCTGTAATCACCCCACCGAGACAAGTTGGGTAGCTGCGATCCGCCGCCGTTGAAGATGATGTTTTCACTTTCCATCTGACCGGGGCCCACCGGGTCACTTGGTATTCGGCCGGCAAACCGAATTGAGGGAAAGACGGAAGCGCTCGACGCACTGTAGCCGAGTGCGATGTCGCCAATCTTGTCCATGCCGATGCTTCCCATCCAACGATGAATACCGTCGGCGGTAGAAAGCGTGCCTTGCTGAAATACTACCGGCGTTCCACTCGCAATGGTACCTCCGGTGGGATTGCGGAGTTCGTACCAACGGACAGATGTAATTCTGTTGTGCCTGTTCGAGCCTACGGCTACTGAATGGTTTACTACCAGCGCCTCATGATCCGCAAAATTGCGATACGCCAGCCTATACATCAATCGGTCACCCAGCGAATCGAGTTTCTGACTGGTGTTAGGTTGCGGAATGCACGTGCCTCCTCCATTACAAGCCGTCACGAATGCTGCGACTGGAATGTTGGTTGGTCCGGTTAACGTCGAATTGGCCGGAGTCGCAAAGTCCACGTGGAACTTCCACAGGTTGAGCGAGTTGCTGCCGAAATTGAGGAAGAAGTTAGGCGAGCCCAAGGGCGGAGCTATTGATCCATCGAGGTCAGACGGCAACAGGCCTCCGAAAGCAGAGCTCAGTTGAAAACATACCTGCGTGGCAGTTGGCGCGCCGCTGCGCATGGCCGCGCTGTCATAAGCACAAACTTTTGAGCCCGCAAAAGTAGTCCCGTTGTTGAAGATGTTGAACGAGATGTAATAGGCATCCGGCCAAACTCCCAGCTTGGGATAATCGGGAAATTGGACATTGCCGTAGTTGAACGCATACCGATTGTAAGTCAAGGTTGCGTCAGGCGTGGTCGAAACGGCAACGCACTGGAGATATGGTGTGGTCGAGACTGAGAACTGTGTAAGTATCCAGCGATTGTTCGCCTTGTCGTACTGGACGATCGGATCCCCATCATTGTTCGTTTCACAGCCCCCACCGAAGCCAGCCCAGACACTGTTTCCGGCTTTGGGAAAACCAGGGATTATCGTCCCGGTTGTTTTATCAAACACCGCGAACGATTCGTTGACCCACTGGACGACTTGGGTCGCGCCCACCGAAGCGTTGGGGTCAGGCGGCGCGGCGTTCGGTCTAAAACCGTAGTCGCCATTGCCGACGCCGGCAATGTTCAGACCCGCCGTGGTGTTAACCAGCGGCCCGCCCGCTGTCTGCACGACAGGGTCCTGCAGATCGTGAACGGCATGTGGAATCAATCTGAGCGGCTTCTCGCGCGGAACATCCGACCTCGGCGGGTTTGGTACGTCCCGCAAAGGAGGGGACACATCATGATGAATCGCTTTCTGCGTTTCAGCTTGCGGCCCATTCGATTGTTGTTGAGACTGACCCTGACTCTGCACGATTACAGGCAATAGTGCAACAACTGACAGAGCCACCGATGTTAGTAGCACAAAAACTTTTTTCATATTGTTCTCCGATTTATCTTACCGAAATCGAACATGAGAGACGCGAGTAATATTAGTCTTCGACCTTGGCTGAAAGCAAGCCTCTACGGGAATAAAAAGTCCGAATCGGGGCCGAACCCCAATCGCGTTCATCGAGGGCGCCGCTCGAGCCAACGCCGAATCATCTGCGGCAACAAAAGCGAAGCTTGCAAAATCGATCCCGAGGCAAATCGCTTGGCAAATCCGCGAAATAGTTGGCCGGCTTGCGGCGTGTAGTTGAACCACCAGAGATCGGCAATGAACCAGAGATGATTCACGTGAATGTGTTGGGCGTTGACGAGTTCCAACAAACCGGCCCGGCCATGCGTCCGGCCGAACCCGCTCTGCTTGACGCCGCCCCAGGGCGTTTGCGCGATTCCATGAGTGTAGAGAGCCTCGTTCACCATGACCGTTCCCGCGTCAATGCGCTCGGCGATTCGCTTTCCGCGCGAGAGGTTGCTGGTCCAGACGCTGGCCGCCAAACCGTAAACGCTGTCGTTAGCCAGATGAACCGCGTCGTCGTCCGTCTTGAATGTCATGATGGGAAGCACCGGGCCGAAGGTTTCTTCTCGCATCACGTCCATCTCGTGGTTTACGTTCGTCAGCACCGTCGGTTTAAAGCCCGGCCCCGACGCTCCCGCTATTCGCTCTCCGCCGGTCAACGCAATTGCCCCTCTCGCCGTGGCTTCGTGTACATGTCTCTCGACCGTTCTTAGCTGCTGCTCGCTGGTCATAGATCCGATATCGATGGATTCCTCCGCGGGTCCGGTCGCTCCCGCTCCAGGGTCTGATACGAGGTTCGCTTGGCGCAAGCTCTTAGTTTCCGCAACGACTTCTTTGATGAACTGGTCGGCGATGCTTTCATGAACATAACAACGCTCGACCGAGGCACAGGCCTGGCCTGAATTTGCGAAAGCCCCCCAGACGGCGCCGCGGGCAGCATTCTTGACGTTGGCGTCATCCAGAACGATCATCGGATCCTTGCCGCCAAGTTCCAGGACGACCGGAGTCAAATATTTTGCCGCCGCTTCGGCCACGCGCTTGCCAATGGCGCCGCTGCCGGTGAACATGATCTTGTCGACACCCGAACCGACCAGCGCGGCGCCGGTCGAGCCATCTCCGGTAACAACTTGTAAGAGTCCATCTGGGAGACCGGCACGATCAAACACGTCTTTGATCTTCAAAGCTGTTAGCGGGGTCAGTTCGCTCGGTTTGAGCACGACTGCGTTTCCAGCCATCAGCGCCATTACGACCTCGTCGAGCGGCGTGGCCCAGGGAAAGTTCCATGGGGAGATGATGCCAACGACTCCCAGCGGTTTGTAAATTTCGTAAGACGAGCGGCCCATCGACCAGTATTGGCCGACGCTGACTCGACGCGCCCGCAGTAAGCTCGTCGTCCTGCGCGCAAAGTACTGCATCAAATCAAGAGTAGTCGTCAGCTCCATCGCTATTGCTTCTGATACTGGTTTTCCGGTCTCTCGCGAGATAAGCAAAGCGATCTCTTCCAACTCTTTCAGGATGATCTTTCGCGCTTTCATTACCATGTTCCCGCGCTCGCGATATGAATGACTGGCCCAATCGGTCTGTGCCTCACGGGCGCGCCCTACTGCGCGGGCGACATCTTCCGGCATCACGAGTGGCGCGCGACCAAGCTCTTTGCCAGTTGCAGGATCGAGAGAAATGAGTTCGGCTCCGGTGGACTTAGCTGGGATGCTTTGGGCCATCGCCGGTGATTATCTCCCAGAAAGCGGAGCAATGAAAGAAGAATCCACTGCGTAACTTTACGGCGACCTTTGCGTCCTTTGCGTTAAATGCTCTGCAGTAGATTTCAACGCAAAGGGCGCAAAGAATTCCGCAAGGGTACGCAAGGGAATACCCGCCGTTTCCGTCACGGATTGAGTCTCAGCTACAATACGACTCCCAATTGGCAACTATCGAGGAGAGACGATGATCAAACCGCAGCTTCTTGAATTCATGCGCCGCATGGATCCTAATTCTGTCGCCATCATTCCCGCCGCGCGAGAATCCGTGCGCTCGCACGACACGCATTATCGTTATCGACAAAACTCGGACTTCTTTTATCTGACGGGCTTTGAAGAGCCTGACGCGATCGCCGTCATCGCTCCATCAAAAGAAAAGAAGTTCACGCTGTTCGTTCGTCCGCGCGATCGCGAACGCGAAATTTGGGAAGGCTATCGCGCCGGGGTCGACGGCGCAGTAAGCGACTACAACGCCGACGAAGCGTTTCCGCTGTCGGAGTTCGATGAAAAGCTCGCCGAGATTTTGGATGGCCCTTCGGCTCTCTACTACGCGTTCGGTCACACCACGCCCGAAATGGATCAAAAAATCATTCGCCAGCTCACGTTGATGCGGGAAACGAATCGGAAGCCGCTCGAGCCGCCCCAGACGATAGTCGATCCCAGCTCGATCGTTCACGAGATGCGCGTTTTCAAAAACAATGAAGAGATTGAAATCATGCAGCGCGCCGCCGACATCGCTGCCGAAGCACACGTCGCAGCAATGAAAGCCGTCCGGCCGGGCCTGAAGGAATACGAAGTTGAGGCGCTAATCGAATCGATCTTTCGCCGCCACGGCTCTGCTGGGCCGTCATACACTTCGATCATCGGCTCAGGCGCCAACGCCACCGTTCTACATTACATCAGCAACCAGGGCACGCTGCGCGACGGCGATCTGCTCTTGATCGATGCCGGCGCGGAGTATCAAGGCTACGCTTCCGACATCACGCGCACATTTCCGATCAACGGTAAATTCACACCGGCGCAGCGCGACATCTACGACTTAGTCTTGAAAACGCAGATGTCCTGCGTCGACATGGTTCGTCCGGGTGTGCGACTTGAAGATTTGAAGACTCACTCGATTGAAATCCTCACCGACGGCATGGTGAAGCTCGGCTTATTGAAGGGCGAGCCTGCGAAACTGATTGAAGAGAAGAAGTATATGCAGTTCTACATGCACAACCTCGGTCACTTCCTCGGAATCGATGTACACGACGCCGGGAAATACTATTTCAAGGGCGAATCACGGCCAGCCGAACCCGGAATGGTGATGACGATCGAGCCAGGCCTCTACATATCGCCGGACACGAGTAATATCCCTGAAGAATTCAACCAGGATGTTCCCGAAAAATATCTCGGCATCGGCGTCAGGATCGAAGACGACGTGCTGGTCACCGAGAACGGCGCTCGCGTGCTGACACACAAAGTGCCGAAGGATTCGGCAGAGATTGAAGCGTTGATGGCGAAGTAGACTGTTATGAAAGAAACTTTCGCCATTCTGAATCAAATGGTCACCGACGGCGCGATTGAGAACTACGCCGTCGCAGGCGCCATTGGCGCGATCTTCTACGTTGAGCCATTCTTAACACAGGACATTGATGTGTTAGTCGTAACGCCTGATGCTGAATATCGACTCGTGATCGAATTACCCGGATGGGAATATTTGAAGTCGCGCGGCTACAACGAGATTCGTAAAGAAGGTATAGTTGTTGAGGGCTGGCCGGTACAGTTCATGCCGGTTAGTAATCCGCTTGAAGAAGATGCCTATCGGACGGCTCAGACGTTGGATTACGAGGGCACGCCGGTCCGAGTTGTGCTTGCGGAATATCTGCTGGCGATCATGTTGAAAGTTGGCAGGCTAAAGGATTATGCCAGAATCGAAATGTTCGTAAAGCAGGATGCAGTTGATTACGAGCGATTCGAAGAAATCATTGCGCGACATGGGCTCCAGGAAAAGTGGTTGGAATACAAACGGAAGTTTCTGAAATGAAGACGTACCCAGACGTAAGCGAGCTTTATCGACGCAGAGAGGCAGCTCGCAAAACCGAAGCAAAACGGCCTATCGCCGAAAAACTGGCCGTGCTTGAGCAGCTGCGCGAAATTCAGGAGAAGCTTGCGCCGCTCCGCGAAGCCCACAAAGCTAAAGTGCGTGCTGCAAGAGCGATGAAGAAGATTGGTTAAGCGCGACTGAGGAACTCCAGAGATCTTTCGCTTTGTACCAGCCTGTGTTTTGTAGCCAACTTGAAGTAGAGGGTTAGCCCCTTTTGCATTACCTCATCCACAGTGAACACGATGTTTTTCGTCAAGTAGTTCCTGATTTCGTCCTCAGACAAGTCAATTTGGTTTGAGTAGCTGGACGCGATCTGTTGGATGTTCGCCAGGCCTTCATCTCGCGCGACAGCGAAATCGATCGCACGAATCTTTCCCACGCGATCCTTTCGCGCCATCCACATCGCGAAAACAAAACCAAGGCCGGTAAATTCGTGCCACAGCGTCGCCAAATCAAAGACGCGAAATTGATCGCGCGGAATCTTCATCGCCGGATCGCCGATTATCAGAGCTGCGTCGCTGTGCTGAAGCATAGATTTGAGATCGGGGCGTGACGCTTGCCACTTCGGTTCAAATCGCAGGAACTCGCGAAAAATAATTTTGACCAGCGCGACTGAGGTGCGGGATGAATCATCAAGGGCGACGCGTTTGACCTTCTTCAGGTTGTTGAGTTTGGTTACCAGAACCACGCTGCGTACGGCGGAACGCGATCCGACGCAAACGTCCGGGGCGATCAGAATGTCCGGGGTTCGCTGATATTCGATGACCGGAACGAGCGCCGCATCAACTTCGCCGCTGGCGAGCATTTCTGCGCAGCGAGCCGGCGCTTTATCGGTAAATAGTTCGACCGAGTCGCGCTGAGAGCCGTGAATGAAGCTCCAAATCAGCGGTGCCGTATTGAGATAGCTCGACGCAGCGATTCGCGATAATCGATTGCCAGTATCCTTATTCATAATCCCATTCAGAGGCATTAGATTTAAAAACCTGACTGAAGTTGATACTCTAACACCTCTTTGTCCGTAGTCGCTTTCCGTTTATAGTTGTCGTCGACCACGAACAAACAGAAAATGAAGATTTACGATGTCACAGTTCCAATTCGCTCCGGCATGCCCGTTTACGAAGGCGATCCCGGCGTGGAGATCAAGGCTTGGTCGGCGCTGGCGAAGGGCGATTCCGCAAATGTTTCGTTTCTGCATTTCGGCGCGCACACGGGAACGCACGTGGATGCGCCGGCGCATTTCATCGAAGGCGCGCGAAAGATCGACGCGCTCTCGTTTGAAACTTTGATTGGCCTGGCGCGAGTGATACGCGTGCCGGATGAAATGACGGAGATCGATCCGGGCTTTCTTGCCGGCTGCGATCTCGAGAAAACGGAACGCGTTTTGTTTCACACCCGGAATTCCAGTTTCTGGAACGAAGGATTTCGCAAGGACTTCACGCACCTCTTGCCCGCAGCCGCTGAGAAACTGATCGAAATGGGAGTGAAGCTCGTGGGGACAGATTATCTCTCGATTGAGAAGTTTCACTCCGGGGATCATCGCACTCATCTAGCTTTGCTCTCGAACAATGTAGTGATTGTCGAAGGATTGAACCTCAGCGAGGTCCCGTCGGGTGACTACGAGTTGATCTGTTTGCCGCTCAAGATTGCCCAAGGCGCTGGTGATGGCGCGCCGGCGCGGGTTGTGTTGCGAAGCAAATAGGATTTATGTGACCTATAGTTCGTATTGGTCTTATGAAGGAAGAGCGCAAGCCCGATCGGCAATACCGCGAACGCGTCTATAGAATCGTGCGCCGTATTCCGCGTGGCCGTGTGATGACCTACGGACAGATCGCGTACATGTTAGGCGAAGGTTACACTCCGCGCACAGTTGGCTTTGTGATGCACGGCGCTGATGAAGGAAACACGCCGTGGCATCGCGTGATCAATTCGCAGGGCCGCTGCTCAACGGCACGCGTGGTATTACCTTCAGATAAACAACAGCGAATGCTGGAAGCTGAAGGCGTCAGCTTCGATGGTAGTGCGCGCTGCGAATTAGAAATTTATTTGTGGCACCCGAAGGAGAGATCGACCAAACGCGCTGAAACTGTAAAGGGGCGCGAGGCTTTGTATCGACATTAGTCTTTTTGGAGTTCTGCCTTTTAGGCAGTTGCCCGCGCGGAGACTCATCAGTCGACCAAAGGTCGAACGCCAAACCAAACGAAAACCAAGGACCAAACCATGAACATCGATCCCGTTCCCCAACGCGCTCCATACCAGGTAAGTCCGCCGCGCTATTCGGTGTCTCATCAAATGGTGACGACGGCGTTTGAGCTGCCGAATTTTAGGGTCACGCAAAATCTCGGCGTCGTGCGCGGAATCGTGGTGCGCTCGCGCAATGTCTTTGCGACGCTGGGCGCTGCACTCCAGCAAGTGGTTGGCGGCAATATTACAATCTGGACGAAGATGTGTGAAGAAACCCGCCGTGACGCATTTGAGATCATGATTCAACACGCATCTGAGATCGGCGCCAACGCGATCATAGGCGTGCGTTACGACACCACTGAGATTTCAACCGGCGTTACTGAAGTGCTGGCTTACGGAACGGCGGTGATTGTCGAACCGACCGACTCGGGTTACCGCGCATGAGCGAAGACGATTTGGATCCGGCGCGGATCGAGCGCGCTCGCGACGCGTTTAATTCGGTTCCCTACGCCAGATTTCTGGGCCTAGAGCTTGGCGAAATCGAGCCTGGCGAAGTGAGCATCCATCTGAATGTGCGCGACGAATTGAAACAGAACCAGGGTGTCGTGCATGGCGGAGCCGTCGCCTCTTTGATCGACACTGCGGCGGCATTTGCCGTGTTGACAAGGATCAATCTCAATGAACGCGTCACTACAACCGATCTCACTATCCATTATCTAAGACCGATTAATGGCGGCCGCCTTACCGCGACGGCGCGCATCGTGCGCTCGGGCCGACGATTGTTTGTGCTCTCAGTCGAAGTTACCAACGCCGGAGTCCTGGTCGCCACCGCGGTTACGAGCTACCTGAAAATGGCATAAATGGCCAAACAATCCAAGGCAAGTTGAGATTTTTCTAGACAAGCTGCGTGGTAAAATGCCAATATGGTTTTGGCTTGTTCCTCAGACGAGCCACAACTGTTCCGCCCGCCCCAAACCATTCAAAGATGTCTTCGCTCTATAACGCACTTGTGGCTCAGCACGCTCGTCAGCTTCGGCCGGTGCGCTGCGCGTATTCGACGATCACACAGTTGCACCGTTACTTCGAAGATGTAGTACTGGAAAATAATCTCAACGCCCTGATGATCGAAGGGCTGCCACTTTCGGCCCGGCGCAACATGCGCGAAAAAGCGCGAGTGCGCCAACTGGCCCAACCCGGACGCCGAGCGTTCTTTTTCGTTCGCCAGGGCGACGCGCTCAACGAGTTGGTTGGCCATGAAGGTGGTGGAGCTCCTTTGATTCTGCGCCAGGCAGAAGACAACCGCGCGAACGAGCATTTCCTGGTAATCGCGGATGCGCGCTTTTCCGCACTCCTGGCCACTGTGCATGAAACCACCAGCGACGCCTGTGGAGGCGATGAAGTTATCTGGACCTTCGAGCCGGACGTGGTTTACTCAGCGCTGGAATATCTAATGGCCCGGGTTAGTGCAGAGCATCCGTATCAGGCAACAGCGTTTGGTTCGGCCGTGCGCACGTCGATGCCCAAGGCCACGTCGTTGCAGCTCACTTTAAGTGTCACGACCAAACTCGCACATCTGCTACAGGAACAAGCCGGGCGCGAAATCGCCGTGAATCGAATCGCCACCGCGATCCGCGAGTCACTGGAATTGGGAATCATCCTGCAAAAGACAGTTGACGAGGTGGGCGTGGCACTCAAGGTCCTGAGTTGCGCTTTGCGAGTAGAAGGCGAGACAAAAGAGCACGCTTTGACCTATGTTTATTTTGACGAGGGATCAGAGTCGGAGGGGTTGCATCGAGAGTCGATCACAGAAACTCTCGATCTTCATTTCCAGCGTCTCATGGATCATCCGGAAGTAATCGTGCAGGATGGCAGCGATGAATCAGGCTCGAGCGCCGAAAGACTTCCGACTGCAGTCGTGCCACTCATTCTGCATGAGCGTTCGATCGGCGCCTTGCAGGTAACTGTCGCAGACCCGGCCCGCGTCTGGAACGAAAACGAGATTTTGTTGCTGCGCACAGTTGCCGATCAAGTGGCGGTAGCTGTGAATCACGCGGAATTATTTGCGAAGATTCAACAACAGGCGCTAACCGATGCGCTGACTGGCTGCTACAACCGTCGCTCCTTCGAGATGCAGCTTGATAAGGATCTGCAAATGGCCCGCCGGCTGCATCAGCCTTTGTCCCTCCTCATGCTCGACTTGGACCGATTCAAGCAATTGAACGATTCTGTCGGCCATGATGCCGGCGACGACGCGCTACGTCGATTGGCAGTTTGTTTCCGCCAGGAACTGCGCGGCGTCGATTCCGCGGCGCGGTTTGGCGGCGACGAGTTTGCACTGATTTTGCCACAGGCGTATGCGGAAGGCGCGCTTCTTGTCGCCGAACGCCTGCGCGCCCGGATCGAACAGATCGAGATTCCGGGTTTCGGCAATGTGACCGCGTCGATCGGCATTGCCACTTTTCCGTCGCAGGCACCCGCTCGCGCCGAACTGGTCTCTGCCGCCGACGCTGCGCTTTACAACGCGAAACGCACCGGGCGAAACCGAGTTTGCGTTTTCGAAACAGCGTCAGACGCCCGGGAATTGATTCGTCCACACAGTGACCCACAAGCCGAAACAGTTGAGCACACGATGTGACGCGCTCCTGGCGTGAGGTTGAATAGCCTCAATACGGGGTTTGCGAACTGTTTCTGAGTTTTTCTGGATATCACTGATCTACTCTGATTTCTCGGCGCGACTTGCACCCTCACTCACGGTAGGTTTTCTGCCGGTTCAGAATTTCAAAATAATCCTGCTAAACTCGAAGCTGAACTGTTTCGACCTTTGCGTGCTTGGAAGGTCGGAAGTCATATGTCTTCGGGTTCATGAATGATCTGCGCCAATTTCTGCGGTACTTTCGGCCTTACCGCGCTTCGCTGATTGTGGGAATCGTCTGCATTATCGCGGGTGTTGTCTTCAACGTGAGCATTCCGTTGATTGTCGGCGGCGCCTTCGATGCCAAATGGACTGAGGTTACCTGGACCAAACTGACCATCGCCGCCGGGAAAGTGCTGGGTGCGAGCGCGCTCAGTGGGCTTTTTCTTTTTCTGCAACGTCGTATCCTCATCGGCATGTCGCGCCATGTCGAATACGATCTGAGAAACGACTTCTACGCGCGTCTGGTCGATCAACCGCTCTCGTTTTTCCACGAGCATCGCACCGGTGATCTGATGGCACGGGCGACGAACGATCTCGGCGCCGTGCGCCAGCTTGCCGGGCCGATGATCATGTACAGCCTGCAGACGGTGTTCGTAGTAATCATCATTCTGCCGATCCTGTTTGTGATCGACTGGAAGCTCACGCTGTTGCTTTTTGTCACGATGCCGCTGGTTTCGCTTACCGTAAAATTTTTCGGCCAGCAAGTGCACACGCGCTTCGAAAACATTCAGGATTTCTTTGCGCAGATTACCGCGCGGGCTCAGGAGAATTTCACCGGCGTACGCGTAGTGCGCGCTTACGCCCAGGAGAATGCAGAGATCGCGGCGTTTAATCGCCTTAACTGGGAATATGCGCAAAAGAATCTCAGCCTGGTGCGTATCGACGCGCTGATGCGGCCGCTGATGACATTTTTGATCGGGTTCGGATTCGTGCTGATCGTTTGGGTCGGCGTGCCGGCGGCGGTGCGCGGTGAAATCACCGTGGGCCAATTCTTCGAATTTAACATGTACTTGCTGCGGTTGATTTGGCCGCTAATCGCGATCGGTTACGTCGTAAATCTTTATCAGCGCGGCACGGCGAGCTGGAAACGAATGCAGGCGATTGCGACGATCGAACCATCGATTGCCGATGCGCCGAACGTGACCGAGCAGCCGCCGATCGCCGGCCGAATCGAGTTTCGCGATCTCACGTTCAGCTACCACTCACTTTCGGAACCGGTTTTGAAAGACATTAACCTGACAATCCAGGCCGGACAAACGGTAGCGTTTGTGGGCCGCACCGGCAGTGGTAAGTCTACGCTCGCCAATTTGGTGCCACGCATCATCGAGGCGCCGCCTGACAGTGTCTTGATCGACGGCGTCCCGGTGCCGGATTACCCGCTGACCCAATTGCGCCAGGCGATCGGTTACGTGCCGCAGGAAACTTTCTTGTTCAGTAACACGCTGGCAAAGAACATCGCGTTTGGACTCGAGAACGGCGATCGCGCCAGGGTCGAGCGATCGGCGGAGATCGCCGGACTAAGCGATGATCTGCGCGATTTTCCTGACGGATTCGACACGCTGGTCGGCGAGCGCGGCATCACTCTCTCGGGCGGCCAGAAACAACGTACCGCGATCGCCCGGGCCATCGCGCGCGAGCCCAGGATTCTGATTCTCGACGATGCGCTCTCGTCGGTTGACACTTACACGGAGGAAAAGATTTTGAGCCAACTGCGCAGCGTGATGCGCCAGCGCACGAGCATCATCGTTTCACATCGCGTCTCAACCGTGCGCGATGCCGACTTCATTTGTGTGCTGGATGAAGGACGAATTATCGAGCAGGGCAGACACGATGAACTGCTGGCGCTCGGTGGAGAGTATGCGAAGCTTTACGAGCGGCAGTTGTTGGAAGAAGAGCTGGCGGCGACCTAAGTATTGAATTTCAAATCTCAAATTTCAAATTCCAGATGTCCACGGCAGTCAAACAATTTCACGAAGAAGAAGCGATCGGGAAGACTTATGACTTTCAGATTGCCCGGCGACTGCTGCGCTATCTGCGACCCTATGTGCGACTGTTGATTCCCGCGCTAATCCTAACGCTGCTGCTTAATCTGCTCGGTATCCTGCAACCGTTATTCACCAAGTACGCCATCGACTGGTACATCGTGCCGCGGGTGACGGAGGGCCTTACTCTGTTTGGGCTCTTCTATGTCGGCACCCAACTCCTCAGGTTCGTGTTTTCGTATTTTCAGGCCGTGCTGCTGAATTCCGTCGGCCAGTACGTCATGTTCGATTTGCGGCGTGAAATTTATGACAAGCTCCAGCATCAGGAGGTCGCCTATTACGACCGCAATCCCGTCGGCCGGATCATGTCGCGGCTCACCGTCGACGTAGACGCGCTAAACGAATTGTTCACTTCCGGAGTCACCGACTTGATCGGTGATTTGGTCATGATCGCAGGAATTATGGCGGTGATGTTTTATATGGACTGGCGGCTGACGCTGCTTTCGTTGCTGACCGTGCCAATGCTCTTCGCCGCGACCACATGGTTTCGCAAAGGCGCGCGCCGGGGTTACGATCTGGTGCGGGTGCGTATTGCGCGCATCTTCGCTTTCCTGCAGGAACATTTCTCCGGCGCGCAAACGGTCCAGCTTTTCAATGCCGAAGCGAGTTCCCTGCGTCGCTTTGCCAAAATTAACGACGAACACCGCACAGCCAACATCGACACGATTTACTACTATGCAGTTTTCTTCCCGCTGGTTGATTTCATCGGCGCGGTCGGCATCGCCCTGATCATCTGGTATGGCGGCTGGCGCGTCTCGCAGCACTTGCGCAGCCTGGGTGACCTGGCTGCGTTCATACAATTCTCGGGTTTTTTGTTTCAGCCGATTCGCGATCTCTCGGACAAATACAACGTGTTGCAAGGCGCGGTCGTGGCTTCACATCGGATCTTTAAGGCCATCGATCTCCCGATTGCAATTACGACGCCTGCGAAACCGCTGAAGCAACGACGCGCGGAAGGCCGCATCGAATTTGAAAATGTCTGGTTCGCTTACAACGAAGATGAGTGGGTCTTGAAGGATGTTTCGTTCACCGTAACACCCGGACAATCGGTCGCGCTGGTCGGCCACACCGGCTCTGGCAAGACGACGATCACTAATCTCCTGATGCGTTTTTACGACGTGCAGAAGGGCCGCATTATGCTCGATGGCGTTGATGTGCGCGATTGGGATTTGCAGTCGCTGCGCCAGAACTTCGCCGTCGTTTTGCAGGACATCTTTCTTTTTACCGGCACGGTCGAGAGCAACATTCGCCTGGGCCGCGAAGATATCTCCGACGAGCGTGTGCGTTGGGCGGCCTCGGAAGTGCGCGCCGATCGTTTCATTGAGCGTCTGCCAGAGACGTATAAATCGGAAGTGCGCGAGCGAGGCGCCGGATTATCAGTCGGACAAAAACAATTGATCTCGTTTGCGCGCGCGCTGGCGTTCGATCCGGCACTTTTGATTCTAGACGAAGCAACCAGTTCGATTGACACTGAAACCGAGCAATTTATTCAAGAGGCCATCGGGCGCGTAATGCGCGACCGCACGTCAGTCATCGTAGCGCATCGGCTGTCGACAATTCAGCGCGCCGACAACATCATAGTGATGCATCACGGCGAAATTCGCGAACAAGGATCGCATCAGGACTTGTTGACCTTGCGTGGTTTGTACTGGAAGCTTTACAAGTTGCAGTATTCAGATCCGACGTGGCTGGCTGAAGCGAAAGAAGAGGAAGAGCAACAGATCACTTACCGGCGGCGGGGTCCGAGCTTCTCGTTTGGCGAGGGGATGGGGTAATGGCCGAGGATACTATTATTGAAGCGCATCACACCAGGGTCGATCTGGGCGTTTGGGATTTGCAAAGCGCCTGGTGGGGTCACGCGCGTGCCCTGAAAATCGATCACTATTGGTCGGGCGACGTCGCGCCCGCCGCGCGCCAGGCTGAAGCAAGAATTCTGTGGTCAAAAAAAGCGCTACACGTGCGCTTCGTCTGCCATCAGGCTGAGCCGTTAGTCGTCGGCGAAAAGCCTCAGACTCTGAACAAGACGATGGGACTTTGGGATCGCGACGTGTGCGAGATTTTCATAGCGCCCGACCCCCACGTCGTTGAACGCTATCTGGAGTTTGAAGCGGCGCCGACCGGCGAGTGGCTCGACGTAGCTATACACTGGTCTCCACAGAAACGCGAATCAGACTGGGAATTTCACTCGCACATGAGCACCGCCGCAAGAGTGGAAAAGGATCGCGTCACGATCGCCATGCGCATTCCCTGGAATCATTGGATTCACGAGCCGCAAAAGGGCGAGCGCTGGCGCGTTAATCTGTTTCGCTGCGTCGGCAAAGATCCCAATCGCGGTTATCTCGCCTGGCAACCAACGCGCACGCCGCAACCGAATTTCCACGTGCCGGAGGTGTTTGGTTGGTTGCGCTTCAAGTAGAAGAAAAGTCGTGCATAACCTCTGTCTCGTTTTGGAAAAGGGGCCGAAGTTAGCGTTTTTAGCGCGAAGAGATCTTATTAGTTCTTGGCTCGATACTACGCTTCCCACTGGGACTCGATACTACGCTCCCACCGGGAGACGCAAGATTACCCCGCTAGACCTTTACGGATGAAGATTGAATAGCGCGAGCGGTCTTCGTCACCAATCTGGACGATCTTCGCTCCAATCAAGTAACCACATCCGCACTCTGACACCTCTAATTGCTCGTATCGATGTGGAATTATCTGCATTGAGATTGGGCCTCCGGGTAGTTCCAGGGTCAGTTCGAGCTCGCGTCCCTCGGCTGCCAGGTGATGACCGTCCAGATGAACTTTCGGCAGAAGCAGCGCGAGGCCGTTCAAGCTCATGTCTCGCGTATACCCCTTCAATGCCTGCGCTCGAGGTTGAAGTTTATTGCCGTTCGACTTCCGGCACAGAGAGATCGTTAACGACAAGCGAGTCCGCAGCCGCAGCGATTGCCGCCGGTCCTTAAAATAAACTCGTACGCGGGAAACAACTGAACGGATTAATTCGGGCATGGCTGACCTCTTTCGAGCGGGAGCGGAAACACCTTCGATTAAGGGGCAAAGGCAAGAAAGAACGCTCTCGCGTTCCAGTTGTCATTCTATTCCCTCAACGACGCTAAGAGCAATACTATTTTGGCGCCGCAAGCGGCTTGCCGCCGTTATCCGCACTTTTGATGTTCCCCGTCTGATCCATCCAGAACGAAAGCTTGCCGGTATGGCCGTAGCGGGCCGGCTCGGCAGACGAGACATAGCTCTTGCCTTGCTGTGCGACGGTAATCCGAAATTTATAGCCAATCGCTTTTGGGTCGCCCACGTCGTCCGACATCAAACCAGTCTTGATCAGTGCTGGCAGATCGCCGAATGCGCCATTGTGCTGCTGAGCGTAAACCGCCTCCACGGCAATCAGACGCTTCAGCAAGTCTTCGATATCTGACTGATGCTCGTCAATCAAAGCATCGAGAAAAAATCTGCGACCCTTCTTTTTGACTTCGGTCTGATCGGCTTCGCTGCCAATGATCCAAAGTCCTCCGGAATTAATCAGCGTTACCGGCTCGGAAGTAATTTGCGGCGTGCTTTCACTGACGGGAACCTTGACGAAGACGGTGGCCGTGTTGCCGCTGATCTGTTCGCCCATAATCTCGACTTGTTCGGGAATTCTTGCAGCTCTCTCCTCAAAATCCGCCCGCAAGTCTTCCATTTCTTCGGCCGTCAATCCTTCGACTGCCGGTTTGTAGATCGTCATCGCCCACGCCTCGCGAAAACGATGCTCGCGCATGGCCTTATAAAATTCGCGCACGACATCGGCAGGCGAGCGCTGCGTTTGGGTCTGCACGGCGGACGACGACGCCAGAAGAGCGGCTGAAAGCAGGGCGAGCGAAAAATAGTAAAGGGAACGCGCGAAGCTACGATGAAACATCAACTGAATACCTCGGCCTTTACGAAATGCGAACGCGCGCTCAATTACCAATTACCAGCGCGCCTCTCCGGAATTCATAGAACTCAGATTCGGAATCAACGAGAAAGCTTTAAGTTAACCTGGTCCCCTTACTTTCCCGCTCCTGAGCATAACTTCGCGTCCAACCAGGTAAAGTAGCAACATTAGAACGAGAAATGGAATCATGGAGAGTAGATCGCCATTCGCGCCGCCGAACAATGGATTATGATTCGTTGACCAGTCTTCGACCGCTTTGTTGAAGTTTGCCAGGCCCTGCTTGGGTACACCCTGCAGTATCGCAATCACGATCGCCGCCAAGGCACCGCCGGCAATGTAGCCGGAAGCCATCAAAACGCCCGGGCTCTTGTCGGTTTCAGCCACCAATTGATCTTCGGTGAGCTTCTTGCTCTTCAATTTCTTGCGCAGATACTTATCCACCAGCAAGCGAATCATGCCGCCAATAAAAATCGGACTCGACGACGACAACGGCAAATAAACCCCGACCGCAAACGCGAGTGAAGGAATGCCGCTCATCTCGAGCACGATGGCAATCATCACACCCAAGAGCACGAGACCCCATGGTAATTGACGATTCAAGATGCCTTTGATGATGTAAGACATCAGCGTGGCTTTGGGCGCGTCGTACTTGGTTACCTGTGAGCCGTCGGGCCGCGTCTTGTGAATACCATTGATTCCCGGGTCGGCGAGATAAACCGGCACGCCTTGATCGTTGACGAGATAACGACCTGCGGGCCCGCCCGCCGTGTCGGTCTTGTGATACGGCCGGTACAACCCGGAATCTGTGTTCGCCTGTGGCCCTTTCAGTTTTTCAGGCGAACCAGCTTGAGCAGGATCTATTTTAAGCGTTGCCGGAAAGTTCTCTTCGACTTTGTAGGCGACTTTGCCTGAACCATCGATCAGGTATTCGCCGGGATCCAGTCCAGCGACCGCCGGCGCCGCGGCGTCATTCTTCAGAACTCGATAATTACCCGGCGCCGAAGGCTTGATTTGATCGGTGAAGGCAGGCAGCGAACTCGCCTTGCTCGGTTCGACCATCACGCTTTTCGTGGCGGGTTCAAAACTCAACCGCGGTACGTAAACCGTCGCCGAATCATTCAACACCAGCAGGATCGGTCCCAGAATCAAAGCCGACGCAAAGGCGCCCACCAGGATTGCGATCTGCTGAAACCTCGGAGTGGAGCCAACGAGAAATCCCGTCTTTAGATCCTGCGAAGTCGTTCCGCCGTTCGATGAAGCGATGCAGACAATGCCGCCGATCGAAAGCGCGGTGATGTAGTAGCTTGGTCCGGTCCAACCGATCACCAAAAATATCAGGCAGGTCAGCAACAGCGTAGCCACTGTCATTCCCGAAATCGGATTTGATGACGAACCGATCTCTCCGGTCAGCCGCGACGAAACGGTGACGAACAGAAAGCCAAACGCCACGATCAAAATCGCGCCAATCAGATTGAAGCGAAGATTCAACTGCGGAAACAACATGATCAGCGCGAGCAATGCGATGATGCCGCCGATGACGACCTTCATCGACATGTCCTGATCCGTGCGCGGCGCGCCGGCCGTCGCCGCCTGCCCACCGCGAAGATCCGCGAGTCCGCCTTTCAATCCATGCCAGATTGTCGGCAGTGATCGAAACAGGCTGATGATTCCCCCAGCCGCAACTGCGCCCGCGCCAATGTACAAGATGTAAGCGCCGCGAATTTGCGATGGACTCATCTCGCTGATGGGAATTGTTCCGGGGGGCAGAACTGTGGTCATTCCCGATCCGAAAAACTTAATCGCTGGAATCAAAACCAGATAGGCGAGTACACCGCCCGCGCACATAATCGAAGCAATGCGCGGACCGATGATGTAACCAACGCCCAGGAGCGCCGGAGAGATTTCGGCGGAGATCGAACCGGCCTTAAAGGGCGCGCCGAAAACTTTTTCCGGCGTGTCCTTCCAACCTTTGAAGCCGGTCATGAGAACCTGATAAAGAAAGCCCACACCCAGACCCGCGAAGATTGTCTTCGCGCCCATTTGCTCCGTCTCATCGGCGACCTCCCCAGCTCGATGTGCGGCGGCTCGCGATTCATCGGAAGCGCCGGCTTTCAAAACTTCCGCGCAAGCTGTGCCCTCGGGATATTTCAAATAGCCATGCTGCGCGACGATGAGCGCGCGACGCAGCGGAATCATCATCAGAATTCCCAGCAAACCACCGAGTAGCGCCACCAGCATCACCCGCGTGACTTCGAGGTCAAGACCGAGAATCATGATCGCGGGCATCGTTACACCCACGCCGAAAGCGATCGATTCGCCAGCCGAGCCGGCCGTTTGCACGATGTTGTTTTCGAGGATTGTGGCGTCGCGCACTCCCACTTTGGAAAGGAGGCGGAAGAGGGTGATCGAAATCACAGCTACCGGAATAGAAGCGCTGACGGTCAACCCAACTTTCAGAACCAGGTAAAGCGATGACGCGCCGAAGACCATGCCCAGCAGCGTTCCCATAATGAGCGGCAGAGGCGTCAATTCGCGCAGGCGCACACCGGCAGGAATGTATGGTCGAAAGTTCTCTAGATACGGATTGTCGGGTTTAAATCCCACGCGATCAGGGAATTCCTGCGCGGCTGCGGCATCACTGGGGCTGATGGTTTCCGTGGACATCAGTTCTTAACCTCCGACGAGTGTCGTAAAAACTGGGGAGAATGCGGAAAGACGGGAGGTACTTTACACGCGGCAACTATCTCAGAGCAAGCGGATTAGAAAGTGCCCAGGCTCGGGCGCGCTGGGCGGACGATTCGTTTGCCCCAAAAAAATCTACTAAAGGACAAAACCAAAGCAAAAACCAATTAAGTCGATTGACACGAGCTTCGACCACGCATAGTATCTGTTCTGCGGTTTTCACGTAATCTTGGCGAGCAATTAGTTCAGTAAGGTGCCGCCTCATGCGAGCTAATCCTACATTCACTTACATCCTGTTAATAGTCGTACTGCTCACAGCGGTGGTGTCAATCAGCACCTCGAGGAGTAGAGTTGATGATTCAGGCCCAGGTCAGACAAAAAACCAATCAAGAATTCGGCGGACGGATGAGGACGTTAAGCGCCAATATCCCACGACCGACTATAATGAATTGGAACCGACCGATCCGAATAAACGAGCTCAGCGAAAAGAAAAACAAAAACGTCATAATAATTTTCACTTCGTTGAAGGAAATCCTCCGCCAAATACTGGAGCGATCGAGTTTTCACCAGAGAAAAATTTCGACTTCCCGGCACTTCCGACCAGACTGAGCGATACTATTGTCTTAGTCGACGTGCTAGACGCAGGAGCTCACCTTTCAGAGAACAAGAAGAATGTCTATTCTGAATTCTCTGTTGTCGTCAAGCAACTGTTCAAAATCAAAACGAGTGGGTCTGTGACGCTAACAGTGGGCAGTATCACTAGTGTAGAGCGAATAGGTGGATGGGTAACATACCCAGATGGACGAAAGATCCTCTACAGGATTTCCGGCTTTGGCATGCCCCGCGTTGGCGGGCGTTATGTTCTGTTTCTCAATTCTATCG
>Ga0209577_10000647_pt1 | contig 34545 bp, 39 predicted proteins | sample GraSoiAngelo_109_FD_185874 | JGI IMG/M metagenome (GOLD analysis project Ga0209577, IMG submission 185874) | Grasslands soil microbial communities from the Angelo Coastal Reserve, California, USA - 14_0903_12_20cm (SPAdes) (version 2) | ecosystem: Environmental > Terrestrial > Soil > Grasslands... | reverse complement strand
CCGGCGGAGGATCCTCGACGCGCTTCCAGGCGCCCGTGCCAGGGTCGTAGACCTCGGCGGTCCCGCCACCGTGAGAATCGCCCCCGATCACCAGGATCCGCCCATTGACGAGCTTGACCGTGGCCGAGCCGGCACGCGGAACCTGGAGCTGGCCGGTCTCCGCCCAGGTCGGCGCCGCCAAGGCGGGGAGCGCGGCGACCAGCAGAAGGGCGGCCGCTGCGGTAGCCGCGGCGAAAGCTTTCAGGCGCCCGTCCAGAGCCGGAACGAGTACTTTGCCGAAACCCCGTCCAGACGCACGGGCAGCACCGCCAGCAGGCAGGCGCCCTGGACGATGCGCTCGTAGCCGCTCTCGGAGTTGTTCACCGTCTCGACGGGGTAATACCAAACTCGGCTCCCCTTCGCCACCCGCAGCCGGTAGCGGAGCCCGGCCGCCGGCTGGCGCAGCGTGACCTCGCCGCGCATCCCGAGGTCGGCAGGACGGCGGAGCGGGCGACCGCCGACGTCACCAGCCACCGGGCCGGCCGGCAGGGCCAGGTTCGACTCCACGACCAGCAGGGCTGGCACCGGCCCGCCGTCCGCGCTCAGCGTCACCTGGAGGCCGATGCTGCAGTCACGTGAAGAGACCTGGAAGGACTTGGCCATCCGAATTGTGGCCTGCCGTCCCTCCACGGCCAGTGTCTCGGTCCGCTCGAAGGCGGTCTGGCCGATGACCTCGAAGCTACCCCCGCCAAATCCGCCCAGCTCGTCGAGCTCCGACCGCACCGCCCTCCGCAGGCTCCCGCCCCTATTGACCAGGGAGGCCTGGAAGATCAGCCGCCGGCGCCGGTCATAGTGCAGCCGGCCGGCCAGGCCGGGCTCACGGACCCGCAGCGGCTGCTCGAGCTTGGAGACGCCCCCTCCGCCGGCATCCCCAAGCAGGCGGTCGTGGTAGACCTCGTGGCGGCGGGCAAGGCAGTCGGCCAGGTTGCGCCCACCGGCGTCCCACTCCACGATCGCGCCGCCGGCAGCCGGCGCCAGGTACACGTTCTGCGCGGGCTGCTCGACCAGCACCTCGCATTGGCCGTCGAGGTCGTAGTCGAGGACCTGGACCTGCGTCCGGCCGTCCCTCGGAGCGACGGCAGCCTCGGCTGCCAGCAGGCTGCTCCAGACTGCCTGCCTGAGATGCGGCAGGTAGACGCCACCGAAGACGCCGTGCCAGTAGACGTCGTTGGCCTGGCCGCGCAGCAGCTCGGTGAGGGCGGCCGGCGGCGACCCGGCGCGCTCCACCTTGGCCGACACCCGCAGCATCTTCTTGTGGAGCGCGTTCACCTCCGGGTAGCGCGCGATGAAGTTGCGCCAGAAGCCGCCCGACCAGCGGTTCATCTCCGGGTAGCTGCCGGCGGGCAGGTAGACGGGCCCGTGAGGGACGGCCCGCTCGGCGTAGTCACCGGGCAGCACCGACTCGAGCCAGCCCGAGTTGGCCTCGATCATCTCGAAGAAGCGCCTCACCCAGCCCTGCCTCCAGCAGAGCCGGGCGGTGGTCGGCCAGCCGCCGAGCTTCTCGCCGTCGTCGCCCATCAGCACCAGCCGCGGCTGCTCCGAGGCCGTCTCCTGGAAGTAGGTGAGAACCTCGTCGACGTCCCGCCAGGGGATCAGGTAGCGCATCTGGGTGCCGGTGGCGAGCAGCGTCAGGGGGTGGCCCTGCTCCTCGGTCAGGAAGGGCGTGAAGAGCTTGTCCGGCGTCAGGCCGATGGCCTGGAAGTGACTGTCGTCGAGGATCGTGTAGCGGTAGCCCGCCTCGGAGAGCGGCCGGGCGAGGGACGCTTCCCAGACGCGCTCCGCCAGCCAGAGCCCGCGCGGCCGGGCCCCAAAGCGGCGCTCGACCTCGTCGCGCATGCGTATGAGCTGCGAGTGCTTGTCTCGGTCGGGGATGGCCGGCAGAACCGGCTCGAAGTGGCCGCCTCCCAGGAGCTCGACCTGCCCCCGCGCCGCCAGGCCCGCGACGCGGTCGAGCAGGTCGGGATGTGACGCGTCGAGCCACTCCAGCAGGTAGCCCGAGTAATGGAGCGCCGTCTTCACCGAGGGATGGGCCTCCAGCGCCTCGACCATGGGCAGGTAGGCGTCCCGGTAGACCTGCTCCAGCACCCACTCGAAGTTGCCCACGGGCTGATGGTTATGAAGCGCCAGGGCCAGGCTCAGGCGCTTCATCGGCTTGAGAATACCGACTACCCTTTGCCATCCATGACCGGGGCTGGATTCGAGGGCGTGGCGGGCCACCGCCGGGTGCTGCGGCTGCTCGAGAGCCAGCTCCAGGCCGGCCACCTGGCCCACGCCTATCTCTTCACCGGTGAGCCGGAGCTCGGCAAGACGGCGGTCGCCCACCGCTTCGCCGCCATGCTCCTGCCGGAGGTGCCGCTCAGCCGGCACCCGGACTACTGGGAGGACGACCGGCTCGGCAACCTTAAAGTCCAGGAGATCAGGCTCTTCTCGGACGACGGGCCCGAATTCCATTCCCAGTCGCTGCAGGCCTTCTTGAACCTGAAGCCGAGCACCGGTGAGCGCCGGGTCGCGGTGATCAGCAACATCGGGCGACTGCCCGACGTCTCCCAGAACCTGCTCCTGAAGACGCTCGAGGAACCGCACCCGAACCGGGTGATCATCCTCACCTCACCCAGTCTCTCGCCCTTCGTCGTGATCCCGACCATCGTCTCCCGCTGTCAGCGCGTGAACTTCCACCCGGTCGCCGACGAGGAGATCGCCCAGCTCCTGGTGGCCGAGGGTGTGGCCGCCGACCGGGCCGACGAGCTGGCGCGGCTGTCCCGCGGCCGGCCGGGCTGGGCACGGCGGGCGGCGACCGACCCCGAAGTCCTCGACCGGCACCGGCTCTGGGTCCAACGCCTGGAGGAGGTGCTGGGCGCCCCCGCCGACGTCCCCCTCCGGCTGGCCGCCGAGCTGGACTCCTACCAGCTCGCCTGGCGATCCTCCGACAAGGAGCAGGAAGACCCCTTCCTGGAGGCGCTTGGCAGCTGGCAGATGGAGTTCCGGCGCCGGATGCTGGGCGACCTTCACCCGGCGACCTGGGCGCGGCTGCTCGAGCTCTCCTACGACACGCTCGGCTACCACGAGCAGAACGTCAGCCCCCGTCTGAACCTCGAATGTCTCCTGCTCGAATGCCGCCGCGCTTCCTGAAGGAGAGCCTGAAGGGCTTCGAGCCGTACGTCCCCGGCCAGCAGCCACCGGACGGCGAGGACTGGATCAAGCTCAATACCAACGAGTCGCCGTACCCGCCCTCACCGAAAGTGCTGGCCGCGCTCAAGGAGGCGATCGGTGACTCGCTCCGCCTCTACCCCGCGCCGATGTCAGACCCGGCCGCGGAAGCCCTGGCCGTGGCTCACGGCGTCGATCCGCGCTGGGTGCGGCTCGGCAACGGCGAGGACGAGCTGATCGCGATGTGCTTCCGAGCCTTCGCCGGGGCCGGCGACCGGGTCGCCTTCACCTGGCCGACCTACCCACTCCTGGAGCCGCTCTGCGGCATCCACGAGGCGGTGCCCTCTCCCCACCCGCTCGGCAAGGGCTGGTCGCTGCCCGCCTCCTTCGCCGCCGACCCGGCGCCGCTCAAGTTCCTGGTCAACCCGAACTCGCCGACCGGAACCTGGTACCGCCGGGAAGAGGTGGAGGCGGTCGTCGCCGGCGCCCAGGGCGTGATCGTCCTCGACGAGGCCTACGTGGACTTCGCGCCCGAGTCGCGTCTCGACCTGCTGGCCGGCCATGAGACCCTGCTGATCCTGCGCACGATGTCCAAGTCCTACGCCCTGGCGGGCATGCGGATCGGCTTCGCCTTCGGCCATCCCGACCTGCTGGCCGCTCTCGATACCGTCAAGGACTCCTACAACCTGGACCGGCTCAGCATCGTGGCGGCCAAGGCGGCCGCCGAGGATCGGCCTCACCGCGACCGGCTGGTCTCGCGCGTCGTCGCAGACCGGGAGTGGTTCGCCGGCGAGCTGCAGGCGCTCGATTTCCTGGTCTCGCCGACCTCGGCCAACTTCGTCTTCACCCGGCCGCCCGACGGCGTGCCGGCGGCCGAGGTGATGGACGGCCTGCGCCAGCGGCGGATCCTCGTGCGTCACTTCTCGAAGCCGCCGCTGGACGGCTGGCTCCGGATCACGATCGGCACCCGCGAGCAGCTGGCCAAGGTGCTGAGGGGGATCGCGGAGGTGCTGCAGGGGTGACGCGGACGCGGGCTGACGCCTGGGAGCTGGTCACCGAGTACACCCAGTCGGAGACGCTCAAGCGGCACATGCTGAGCGTCGAGGCCGCCATGCGCGCCTACGCCCGGAAGTTCGGGGAGGACGAAGAGCGCTGGGCGGTGGTGGGGCTGATCCACGACTTCGACTACGAGCGGCACCCCGACGAGCATCCTCACTCGAACGTCCGCATCCTCCGCGAGCGAGGCTGGCCGGAAGACCTCATCCAGGACGCCTACTCGCACGGCGACACCGGGCTTTCGCGCGACACGCCGGTCCGCAAGGCGATCTTCGCCGTGGACGAGCTGTGCGGCTTCATCATCGCCTGCGCGCTGGTCAAGCCCGACCGCTCACTGGGTGCCGTCGAGCCCGCCGGCGTGCGCAAGAAGATGAAGGACAAGGCCTTCGCCCGCGCGGTTCACCGCGAGGAGCTGCTGACCGGCGCGGAGCTGCTCGGCGTACCCTTCGACGAGCACGTGGCGACCGTTCGAGACGCTCTCAAGCCCATCGCCGCGCAGCTGGGGTTGCAGCCTTGAGCGAAGCGCGGCCGGTGGTCGTGCTGACGCACCCGATCCTCGAGCCCGGCCCGACCCTGCTGAGGGAGGCGACCGAGCTGCGCCTGCTTCCCAACCAGTACCGACACCCGGTCGAGGCGCTGCGGAAGGCGGCGGAGGGAGCGCAGGGCATGGTCACCCAGCTGATGGACCCGATCGGCGAGGAGGTCCTGCGCACCCCCGGTCTCAAGATCGTCTCCAACGTGGCGGTCGGCTACGACAACATCGACGTCCCCACCGCCACCCGGCACGGCGTCATGGTCACCAACACGCCCGGAATCCTCGACGACACCACCGCCGATTTCGCCTTCGCCCTGCTGATGGCGGCCGGCCGCCGGCTGCTCGAAGCCGACCGTTTCGTCCGCGGCGGCGCCTTTGCCGGCTGGGCGATCGACATGCTGCTCGGGCACGACGTCAGCGGCGCCACGCTGGGCATCGTGGGTTTCGGTCGCATCGGGCGCGGCGTGGCTCGTCGCGCCCGGGCGTTCGGCATGCGCGTCATCTACTACGACGAGTTCCCAGCCACCCCGGAGGTGGAGCAGGAGCTGGGCGTGACGCGCAGCGAGCTCTATCCACTGCTCAGCGAGGCGGACTTCGTCAGCGTCCACGTCCCGTTGACGCCGGCGACACGGCACCTCTTCTCGAGCAAGGAGTTCGCGACCATGAAGCCCAGCGCGGTGCTGGTCAACACCTCGCGCGGCCCGGTCGTGGACGAGGCGGCGCTGGCCCACGCCCTAAAGGAGCGCGAGATCTTCGCCGCCGGGCTGGACGTCTACGAGAACGAGCCGCAGGTGCACCCGGAGCTGCTGAAGCTGGAGAACGTCGTCCTGGCGCCGCACATCGCCAGCGCCTCCGTGAAGACGCGCTCGCGGATGTCGGAGGTGGCCGCCCGCAACTGCATCACCGGCGTTCGCGGCGGCCGGCCGCCCAACCTGCTCAACCCGGAGGTCCTCGATAGCCGGCGCTGACCGCCGCTACCGGCTGCTGGCCCTCGACCTCGACGGCACGATCGTTGGCCTGGACCTCTCCGTCGACCCCCGCGACGAGGCCGCGCTGGCGGCGGCTCGCGGACGCGGACTGAAGGTCGCGGCCTGCACCGGCCGGCCGTACAGCGGCGCCGTCCACTGGGTGGAACGGTTCCAGCTGACGGAGCCGGTCATCTGCTACCAGGGCGCCCAGGTCCGGGCGGCCGACGGCTCCCTGCTGCTCGACCACGGCATCCCCCACGAGCTGGCGATGGAGGTGATCGGCTTCGCCCGCGACCGCCACCTGCATGTCAACGCCTATCGCGACGACCGGCTGCTGGTCGAGCACGACACCGAGGAAGGCCGCGAGTACGCGCACCACTCGGGCCTCGCACCCGAGATCGTGCCCGACCTCGACCAGGCGATGGGCCCGACCACCCCCAAGCTGGTGATCGTGGCCCCGATCGCCGTCATCGACGAGCTGCTGCCGGTCGTCCGCGAGCGCTGGCGCGGGAGGCTTTTCGTGGCCACCTCGCTGCCCACCTACCTGGAGATGACGGTGCCGGAGGCGGACAAGGGCACCGCCCTCGAGTTCCTGGCCGGGAGGCTGGGCGTGCCCCAGGCTGAGACGGTCGCGGTGGGTGACGGACGCAACGACAGGCCGATGCTGGCGTGGGCCGGCCTGGCCGTGGCGGTCGCGGGCGCGCCCCCGGAGGTGCTCGAGGTAGCGGACCGGATCATCGGCCCACCTGGAACGGGCGACCTCGCCATGCTGTTAAACGAGCTGTGAGCACGCTTTTCCTGGTCCACGCGCATCCCGACGACGAGGCGATCATGACCGGCGGCGTCATGCAGAAGGCGCACCAAGCCGGGCACCGGGTGGTGCTGGTGACCTCCACCCGCGGTGAGGTTGGCGAGATCCACAACATGGACGAGGCGGAGACCCGGCCGAAACTGGCCGAGGTGCGCACCGCCGAGCTGGCGGCGGCCGCCAGGATCCTCGGTGTCGACCGCCAGGAGTTCCTCGACTACCGCGACTCGGGCATGGCCGGGACCGACGACAACCAGAATCCCGCCAGCTACCACCTGGCGCCTCTGGAGCAGGCGGCCGAGCGGCTGGCGGCGATCCTCCGCGAGGAGCGGCCCGAGGTGGTCGTGACCTACGACCCGACCGGCACCTACTTCCATCCCGACCACATCAAGGCCCACCAGGTCACCACCACCGCCCTCGACCTGCTCAAGGGGGAGGGCTGGGAGCCACGGAAGTTCTACTGGCACGGCTTCCCGCGCTCGGGCCTGAAGGCCTGGGCTGAGCTTTCGACGCGACCGGATGCGCCCGAGCCGCCGTCCTTCCCGCCTAACATGGGCGTGCCCGACGAGGAGATCACCACGGTGGTCGACGTCCGACCCTTCGTCGACGGCAAGTTGTCGGCCTTCAAGGCGCATCTGAGCCAGAACGGACCCGAGGCGTTCTTTCTGAGCACTCCGGCCGAGTTGCGCGAGCGCGCGTTCGGGGAGGAGCACTTCGTGCTCGCGCGGGGCGAGCTGGGCGTGCCGAGGCCGGAGCCCGATTTGTTCGCGGGCGTCGGCGGGTAGAACTTCACCCGTGGACGTGCTCAAGATCACGCCCCGCGGCTACTGCCACGGCGTGGTGGACGCGATCCGGATCGCGAAGCACGTCGGCGAGGAGTCGAAGGGGCCGGTGCACATGCTGGGCCTGCTGGTGCACAACACCCACGTGACGGACGAGATGCAGGAGCACGGCGTGAAGCTGGTGGACGCGCCGGACCGGATGGCCGGCCTCGACAAGATCAAAGAGGGCACGGTGATCTTCACCGCGCACGGCGTCTCCCCGGCGGTGAAGGAGAAGGCGGCGGCGATGGGCCTCAACTGGGTCGACGCCACCTGTTCGGACGTGATCCGGACCCACGACCTGATCGACCGCCTGGTCGCCGACGGTTACGAGGTCGTCTACATCGGCCTTCGCGGACACCCGGAGCCCGAGGGGGCGATGGGGCATGGACCCGGGAAGGTGCACCTGGTCCAGGAGGCCGCAGACATCGACTCGCTGCGGATCAGCTCCGAGAAGGTGGCCGTCACCTGCCAGACCACGCTCTCGGTCTGGGACACGGACGACCTGATCGAGAAGGTAAAGGCGCGTTACCCGCAGGCCGAGGTCCACAACGAGATCTGCAGCGCGACCCAGGAACGGCAGGAAGCGGCAGTCGAGGCGGCCAAGGAGGTCGATCTCGTGATCGTCGTCGGCAGCGCCCGCTCCTCCAACTCCAAGCGCCTGGTCGAGGTGGTGGAGAAGAAGGGCGGCAAGCCCGCCTACCTGATCGACAGCCTCGAGGAGATCCGGCCGGAGTGGTTCCGGGGCGTGAAAAGGGTGGGGGTGACCAGCGGCGCCTCGACCCCGAGCCAGCTCACTCGGAGGGTTGTCGAGTACCTCCAGGAGCTGGAAGCGCCCGCGTAGGACCGGGCACTGGCTGCGTTCAGCTCGTCTTGGGCGTCGTTCGAGGACGTCGTAGTCGTCCCAGCACCCGGCTGACCGGGTTGCTGTTGTCCGGCGCGGGGGCCGGCGTCGGCGTGGTGGCCGGCGGCTGCGCAGGGGTCTCCGGCGCCGCCCACTGGCTGCGCGGCGGTTCCTGGGCCGGCCCCGGGTCGGGTGCCTGCTCCTGCGCCGTGGCCGGGGCGTTCCCGCCGCCGTTTCCGCCCCCACCGCCGCCCCGGCGGCGGCGCCGGCGGCGCGACGAGGAGGCCGGCTGCGCTGGTTCGGCCGCGACGGCGACCGGGTCGGGGACGGCCACGGCCGGCGTGGCCCGGGCAGGCCGGCGCCGCCGGCGGGCAGGCGCCGGCGTGTCGGCCGGGGCGGGCTCGGGCAGGTTCGTTTCTGGGCTCGGCAGGGCTGGAGCCGGTTCGGGCGCGGCCTTGCCGCGCCGTCGCCGGCGGCTCCTGGTGGGCGCGACCGCGGCCGCCACCTGGTGACGGTTGATGAGGACCGTGACCTCGCCTTCGAGCACCCGGTCCTCGTTCTGGTCCAGGAGCTCGATCTGCCAGACCGCCAGTCCCCAGCGCGGGTTGGTCACCTCGCGCTTGCGTCCCAGCCGCCAGACCGCGTGCACCGTCGTACCCGGCTTGACCGGCTTCAGGAAGCGCCAGTTGGTGCCGACCAGGCCGACCAGGTTGGGCTGCGGGACGTCCATCGAGCCCAGCCCGAGGGCGATCGAGATCAAGAGCGAACCGTGGGCGACCCTGCCTCCGAAATGGCCCTGGCCGGCGTGCTGGGCATCCATGTGGAGCGGTCCGAAATCGCCGGAGACGCCGGCGTGAGCGGTGAGGTCGGCTTCCGAGATGGTCCGGCCGCGCGTCTGCCAGCGACCGCCCAGCTCGAGGTCTTCGAAGTAGAGGAGGTCCAGGGCGGTGCGAGTATAAACCGCGCTACTTGCGCGCCCGGGCGCGGGCGGGCCCGGAGAGGGCGACGACGATCGCCACCAGCACGCCGGCGACCAGCAGCAGTCCGGCCAGCTGGGTGTTGAACCGCTGCGCGAAGAGGGCGACTGCCAGGAGCGAGGCGACGGTGACGACGGCGAGCGCGCCATCGCTGACGAAGAGGCCGTAGACCTCGCCCCAAGCCGCCCGCAGGAAGCGGATGCCGAGCGTCTGCTCGCCGGGGACGCGAGGAGGCCGCCGGAGGTAGAGCACGAAGAACACCGAAGCCAGCGCATAGCCGCCGATCAGCGGCAGCAGGATGAGGTCGCTCCCGGGCCACCTGACGCCAATGCCCTCGCCGGCGAAAAAGGTCCCGAAGGAGGTCAGCATGATCCCCACCACGTACTTGAGAACGTTCTCCGGGACCTGCGTCAGCGGGCGCCGGGCGGCCACGCCGACGGCGACCACCGCCACGACGGCGAGCGCCGCGCCGGCCGCCGCCGAATAGATGTTGTTGAGGCCGCCGACGCCGACTGCCACCACGATGAAGACGACCTCCAGGCCCTCCAGCAGGACCCCGTTGAAGGCGGTCGCGACGCCCGCCCAGTGCGACTTGGCGCTGCGCAGCTCCTCCTCCGTCTCCAGGAAGGCGGCCGCCTCGTCGTGGAGGGCGAGCAGTCCGGCCGAGCGAAGGATCGCCTTGTGCAGCCACTTGAGCCCGAAGAGGAGCAGGAAGACCCCGATCAGTGTGCGCACCAAGGGCAGGTAGGCGGCCAGCGCCACGCCGAAGACGGCGACCATCGCGACCAGCAGGACCACCGCCGCGGCGGTCCCGGTCGCCGCCGCCCTCCAGCCGCGGACGATCCCCACGGCGAGGACGATGGTGAGGGCCTCCACCCACTCCACGCCGGCGGCCACGAAGGTGACGCCGGCGATGATGAGGTTCACTTCGGCGGAGTCTAGCGGGCGCTGCCGGTACCTTTTAAGCCGGGATGGCCGTCAACTTCTGCCAGCAGTGCGGCCACGCCATGGAAGCGAAGACGATCGAGGGCCGAGAGGTTCCCACCTGCCCGAAGTGCGGCTTCACCGCCTGGCGCAACCCGCTGGTGGCGACGATGGTGGTGGTCGAGACCTCGGGCGGGATCGTGCTCGGCCGCCGTGCAATCGAGCCCGGCTACGGCCTCTGGTGCCTGCCCGGCGGGTTCGTCAATGAGGACGAAGCGCCCCAGGAGGCGGCCGCGCGCGAGTGCCAGGAGGAGATCGCGGCCCAGGTTGACATGGGGACGCTGCTGGGGATCTACCACATCACCCGGGGCGACGGCCGCGGGATGATCGCGATCGCCTACCGGGCGACCATCCACGGCGACGACTCGCCCAGCGCGGGCCACGAGATGCTGGAGGTGGGGCTCTTCGCGCCCGACCACCTGCCCGAGCTGGCCTTCAGCAGCCACCGCCGAGCGATCGCGGACTACATCGAGGTCATGGGAGAGGCGGGATAGCGGCCGAGCGGGCGAGCCGGCTCCGGATCGGTTCGACCCTCGCCAGCAGCGCCACGCTGGCCAGGGCGGCGCCGGTCAGCGCGCAGGCGGTGAACCCGGCCACGAAGCTCCGGTCCATGAGCGGGGCGAAGATCGCCGGTCCGGCCCCCAGGCCGAGGAAGAGAATCGTCGAGTAGACGCCCATCGCCGCTCCTCGCGACTCGGCGGGCGCCATCTGGACGAAGGTGATGCTGATCGCGATGAAGCTGGTCGCGATCAGTGGCACGGCCACCACCATCAACAGGGTTGGGATCCAGAACCCGTGCAGGTGGGGGAGGACCAACAGCGCCGCAGCGAAGCCGGTGGCCGCCAGGGAGGCGATCGTCCCCTTGCGCGCCACCCGGTCGAGGATGCGGCCGGCCGGAATTCGCGAGGCGCCGTTGACCACGGCCTGGATCGCCAGCAGGTAGCCGACCTCGGTTGGCGAGAGGCCGAAGCCCCGCCTGCCCAGGACCGGGATGTAGGCCTGCAAGGTCCCCCAGAGCATGGTCGCCGCCAGGAAGACGATAACCAGGGCGTAGAAGCCAGGCTGGACGGCAAGCCCCTGGACCGGCCGCCAGATGTTGAGGCGGGCGGCCTTCCCGCCCTGCCGGCCGCTGACCGACACGGACAGCCCAAGCGCGAGCAGGACCGGGACCGTGGTAAGCAGGATGTCGGTCTGCAGATTCACCCAGCGCAGCAGGATCCCGGCCACGGCCGGGCCGGCCAGGAAGCCCACCTGGAAGCAGAGGGTCAGCCAGCCCATGGCTCGGCCCATCCGTTCCATCGGCACCTGGTCGGCGAGCGCGGCCATCAGGGAGGTCTGCGCGGCGCCGCCGCCGAGCCCGCCGATCAGCTGCGAGACGAAGAGCAGCCGGACATCGTGGGTGGCACCGGAGAGCAGCTGCGAGATCGCGATCGCGAGCAGCGAGAAGACGACCATGTTGCGGCGGCCGAAACGATCGGCGAGGACGCCGGAAGGGAGGCTGAGCAGCGCGCCGGTGATGGTGAAGGTGCTGAAGAGAAGCCCGATCTCACCGCGTGACGCGCCGAGCTGGTCGGCATAGAGGGGGATGGTCAGACCGCGCGCCCCCGCTACCCCGAAGGTGCAGGCGGTGATGAGGTAGATGACGAATACGCGGTAGTTCAAATAGGCGTCCCTTGATTCTCGCGGTACAGGTCCCTATACCGCCGTCCAGGACAGCCTGTTCCCGGCGCCAGATGGGTATCTACACTGCGAAAGTGGTGGTCGGCAGGTCTGGCGGTTTGAACCTCGAGACGGCCGCTGAGCTGATCGCTCGCGCCCGGCACGGGGTCGCCTTCACGGGCGCCGGCATCTCCCAGGAGAGCGGCATCCAGACCTATCGCGGCGCCGGCGGGCTCTGGAACACGACCAGCTCGAAAACATCTTCCATCGAGTTCTTCCTGGCCGACCCGGCCGCCTACTGGGAGGTCGCGCGGGAGCGCGGCGCGCGGCTGCTCGCCGCCCGGCCCAATCCTGCTCACGAGGCCCTGGTCGAGCTGGAACGCCGCCGCAACCTGGTCGCGGTGGTGACCCAGAACGTGGACGGGCTGCACCTGCTGGCGGGGTCGGCGGAGGTCGTCGAGCTGCACGGTAACGGGCGGACTGTCGTGTGCATGGACTGCGGGAACACCGAGCCGCGCTCGCACGTGCAGGCGCGGCTCGAGGAGGAGATGCCGCCGCGCTGCCTGCTCTGTGGAGGCAGGCACATGAAGCCCGCGGCGGTGTTCTTCGGTGAGGCGATGCCCCCTGAGGCCACGAGGCGCGCGTTCGAGCTGGCCGAGGCCTGTGACCTGATGCTGGTCGTGGGCAGCTCGCTGGTCGTCTACCCGGCGGCGCAGGTGCCGATCGCCGCCCACGAGGCGGGAGCACCGCTGGTGATCGTCAACGCCGAGCCAACGCCCTTCGACGACCTGGCGAAAGTGGTGATCGAGGGCCGGGCCGGCGAGGTGCTGCCCAAGCTCCTTGAGATGGTCAGCTCGAGGGTCTGACCCGGATCACGTCGCCGGCGACTACCCGGCGGCCGGCCACGATCAGGGCGCCGTCCGGAGCGACGTCCTCCGCGATTCCCTCCACCACCTCGCTCCCAAGCTCCACCCTGACCTCCTGGCCGAGCGTCCAGGAGAGCTCGCGCCAGCGGGCGATGATCGCCTCCGGACGGGCGGCGGCCCAGTGCTCGACGGCCGCCAGCAGGCGGTCGAGCAGGGCGTCCCGTTCCTGGCCCAGCATCGCCGCACCTTCAGGAGCCCAGCTCAGGTTGATCCCGACGCCTACGAGGGCCTTCTGGCCGCGCACCTCGGCCAGCACGCCGCCCAGCTTCCGGTCGCCGAGGATGAGGTCGTTCGGCCACTTGAGCCGAACCTGCGAACCGCAGGCCTCGGCGGCCGCGACTCCCGCCGCGAAGACGACCAGCGGTCCGGGCGGGAGGACAAAGGTCGCGAACAGGCCACTGCCGGGCGGCGCCTCCCAGGCCCGGCCGTGGCGGCCCCGGCCGGACCTCTGGTGGTCGGCCACGACGACCGAGCCCGCGGGCAGCCCGGCGGCCTCGTCCTGCGTGGACTCCACGCTCCCAAGCCGGTACAACACGCCTCCAATAAGCTTAGGAACGCTGTGGCCGGCACCTCCTGGGACAAGCTCGGCCAGATGGACGCCGCCTTCGGAATCGTCGCGCCGGCGATCCGGCGGGCGGCCGAGGCGGAAGGGGTGAAGTTGTTCGAGTTCCACCGTGACGATCCGCTCTGGCGGCTGGCCTGGGCCCGCCGCGAGGGCGGCGAGGCCAGCGTGGACGTCGAGTGGACAGAGGACACGCCCGACACCTACTGGATCATCGCCACCTGGTTCAAGGATGACTGGGACACGTCGATGCGCCGCCAGCATGTGGAGGAGGTCGGCGAGTTCTTCAGGAACGAGCCCCTCGAGAAATTGGAGAAGATGCTCCGCGAAGCGGTCAAGCGCGTCGACGCCTGGACCGAAGCCAACCTGGACGAGGAGTCCGGGCCCTACCCCGACTGGCACCAGTACCAGACCCGCGAGGAGTTCGGGCGCACTCGGCTGCCCAAGCGATGAGCGGGCCGCAGCCGCCGCGCCGGCTCCACCGGGCCGTGGTCCTCGTGCTCCTGATCGTGGGCGGGCTGCTCTGGCTCGCCCTCACCATCCCGAACCCCTCGCGGGTCGGCCCGCAGAGCTGGGTCGCCCTGGGCGTGGTCCTGCTGGTGGCCGCCGCCGGTGGAATCGCCTTCAGCTGGGGGAGGTATTTCCGGCGCCGATGAAGCTCAAGCTCAGCTACAAGGCGTCAGCGGAGCAGTTCGGGCCGCAGGAGCTGCTCGACCTGGCGGTGCTGGCCGAGCAGAAGGGGTTCGATGGCGTCTGGGTATCGGACCACTACCAGCCATTCCGCCACACCGACGGCCATGCGCCGTTCTCGCTGGCCTGGCTTGGCGCCGCCACCCAGCGGACCCGGCGGGCGGCGTTGGGCACCAGCGTGCTGACGCCCACCTTCCGCTACCACCCCTCCATCGTCGCCCAGGCCTTCGCGACCCTGGAGCGGCTGGCGCCGGGCCGGGTGATCCTCGGCCTCGGCACCGGGGAATCGATGAACGAGGTGCCGGTAACCGGGCTGGAGTGGCCGGAGTTCAAGGAGCGCTTCGCCCGCCTCCGGGAAGCGGTGGAGCTGATCCGCAAGCTCTGGGCGGAGGATTTCGTGACCTTCGACGGGGAGTACTACAGGACCCGGGACGTCACCCTCTACGACAAGCCCTCGAGCCCGGTCCCGATCTACATCGGCGCCTCCGGCGAGCTGGTCTCGCGCTATGCGGGACGCGTCGCCGACGGGTTCATCTGCACCTCCGGGAAGGGCATGGAGCTCTACTCCGAGAAGCTCCTGCCCGCCGTCCGCGAGGGCGCTGAGAAGGCGGGTCGCGACTATGACGCGATCGTCAAGACGATCGAGATGAAGGTCTCCTACGACCACGACCGAGCGCGTGCGCTGGAGGACACCAAGCTCTGGGCTCCGCTGGCCCTGCCGGCCGAGGACAAGGCGGGCGTCGAGGACCCCCGCGAGCTGGAGAGGCGGGCGAAGGCCATCGAGGGGGAGGCCCACCGCCGCTGGTTGGTGTCCGACAACCCCGACCAGCACCTGGAGCAGCTGGGGCCGTACCTGGAGCTCGGCTTCCAGGAGCTCATCTTCCACTCGCCAACCGACCGGCAGGAGAGGTTCCTCGAGCTCTACGGCGAGGAGATCCTGCCCCGGCTGCGCGAGCGTTGGGGATGACGGGCGCCCGGGTCGTCGTCCTGGTCAAGGACTTCGGCTCCGCGAAGCAGCGCCTCTCACCGGCCCTCGACCCCGACCGGCGCCGCGAGCTGGCGGTCGAGCTGGCCCGGAAGGCCCTCGCGGCGGCCGGGCCGGACGCGATCGTCGTCGCCGGGTCCGAGGAAGCTGCCGCGCTGGCCAGGGAGCTGGCGGCCGAGGTGATCGTCGAGGCGCACCCGACCGGCCAGCGCGACGCAGCCCGGCGCGGCATCGAGCGCGCGCTGGAGCTGGGCGCCGGGTCCGTTCTGCTGCTCTCCAGCGACCTGCCCCTGGTCAGCCGGTCGGCGGTCGAGGAGCTTCTGCGTCTGGCGGCGGCGTACGCACCGCCGGTCGCGGTGGCGGCGCCGGCGATCGGGCGGGGTGGAACCAACGCGCTCTTCCTCAACCCGCCCGAGGCGATCGGTCTCCACTTCGGCGACGACTCCCTGCGCAAGTTCGAGGCCGAGGCGCACGAGCGCGGAGTCAGGTTCGAGGTCTTCGAGTCGGATGCTTTCGCCCTCGACCTCGACGAGCCTTCCGACCTCGTGGCGCGGGGTTGATCGAGCTTCACGCCGTCAGCGGGCTGCCCGAGATCGCACCCGGCGACGACCTCGCCGCTCTGATCGCCGGCCGGAGCAGCCTCGCCGACGGCGACATCCTGGTCGTCGCCCAGAAAGTCGTCTCCAAGATGGAGGGCCGGCTCCGCGACATGCGCGAGATCACGCCCAGCGACCAGGCGCGCGAGCTGGCAACCCGAAACGGGTCAGATCCCCGCCAGGTCCAGGCGGTGCTCGACGAAAGCATCCGGCTGGTCCGGACCGAGCGCGTCATCATCGCCGAGACGCGTCACGGCTTCATCTGCGCCAACGCCGGCGTGGATCACTCCAACGTGCCCGGCGGAGACATCCTTAGCCTGCTCCCGGTCGACCCCGATGCCAGCGCCGTGCGCCTCCGCGAGCGCCTGCTGGAGCTGACCGGACGGACTGTCGCGGTGATCGTCTCCGACACCTTCGGGCGTGCCTGGCGGATGGGGATCCAGAACGTGGCGCTGGGCGTCGCGGGCATGCCGGCGGTGGTCGACTACCGGGGCAAGGACGACGATTTCGGCCGGACCATGGTGGGTACCGTGGTCGCCATCGCCGACGAGCTGGCCGCGGCGGCAGAGCTGGTGATGAACAAGACCGACCGGGTGCCGGCGGTGGTCGTCCGCGGCTACCGCGCGGCCGGCGACCCCGGCAGCGGGCGGCAGCTGGTCCGGCCGGCCGACGAGGACATGTTTCGCTGAAGCGCAAGCTCGTCCTGCTGGCCGGCGGCACGGGCGGCGCGATGCTGGCCGAGGGCCTTTACGCCGCGCTCGAGCCCGACTGCCTGACAGTGATCACCAACACGGCGGACGACCTCGTGCTCTTGGGCCTGACGATCAGCCCGGACACCGATTCGGTCCTCTACCGGTTGGCCGGGATCTTCAACGAGGAGAGCCATTGGGGCGTCGCCGGCGACAGCTTCGCCGCGCTGGAGATGCTGAAGCGCTACGGGGAGGACACCTGGTTCGGGCTGGGCGACCGGGACCTGGCCACCCACGTCCTGCGGACCTGGCTCCTGCGCGGCGGCCGGACGCTGACAAACGCCACGGCCGAGCTGGCGCGCCGGCTTGGGATCCGCGCCCGAGTTCTCCCGATGTCCGACGACGCGGTGCGGACGAAGGTCATGACGCCAAAGGGCCGGCTGGACCTGCAGGAGTACTTCGTGCGCGAGCGCCACCTGCCGCCCGTTTCCCGGGTGGAGTTCGAAGGCCTCGACACCGCGCGCCTCTCCCCCGAAGCCGCCACGGCCCTGAAGGAGGCGGAGCGGATCGTGATCGGGCCCTCCAACCCGGCTATCAGCATCGAGCCGATCCTGGCCCTGGCCGGGGAGGTGATCGACTCTCAGCGGACGATCGCGGTGACCCCGATCGTCGCCGGTGCGGCCTTGAAAGGGCCGACTGTGGAGATGCTCCGGGGGCTCGGCCGGGAGGCGACGCCGGTGGGGGTGGCCCGTGGCTACCGTCGGTATGCCTCGACCTTCGTCCTCGACCATCGGGACGCGGCCGAGGCGCCCGCGATCCACGAGCTCGGCTACCAGGTCGCCATCCTCGACACAGTGATGGGCGGGCAGGAAGGGCGGCGGAGGCTGGCGGAGGAGATTCTGCTCCTTTAGGCCGTCCACTCCCGAGCCCGCTCGCGGTTGGTGCGATCAAGGCCGTCGAGAAGCGACGGGTCGCTGTAGCGCTCGTGGAGGCCGCGGAGGTAGGAGATCCGGCGCGTGATCAACCGCGCCTCGGTCAGCGGCCGGTCGAGCCACTGGAGCGTCTTCTCGCACTGGATCGTGTGCTCGGCGAGGTGGCCGCCGAAGCGGTTCAGTCGAAAGCGCACATCGACGTCGTAGTCGGACCAGATCGTCGGCAGAAGCAACTGCTCTGCCTCCAGCGCCTCGAACTCGGTGTCGGTGCCTTCGCGTTCCATGCTGAAGCGCTCCAGGATCGCCGCGACGCCGCCGGAGACGTCGGCGTCCGCCTCGGACGGGCGCTGCTCGGCGGGCATCCGCACCGGGTCGGCAGCGCGGCGGTTGAGCGCGTAGCGCGTGTTCGCCTTGAAGCTGAACTCGGTCAGCAGCGCATGCTGCAGGACCTTGCGCAGCGGCCACTCGCCCCCTTTCGGCTCGCGGTCCAGCAGCTCGTCCGGCAATCCGGCCAGGAGGCCGCGCAGGTCCCCGAAGGCCGCCTGGGCCAGGGCCAGGATCCGCGCCGGCTCGCTCGGATACCTGACGGTGGCGGCCGCTGCCTGCTCCGACTCGAGACAGCGGTAGAGGCCGTCACGGACGTCCCGCTCCTGGCCGCGCCACGGCCAGGATCGTTCGACGTCGACGAGGTTGCCGTAGATGCCGAGATAGTCGATCACGGGTGATATACCTGCACGCCGTGGTTTATACCGCCTTGGGCCGGGCGATCGCGATCGGCCTCGCGACCGCCGTCGCCTTCGGGCTCATCTTCCTGCGGGAGGCGACCAGCCCCAGCGGGGAGGGGTACTGGACTGCGATGGCGGCGGCGCCGAACGGGGCGCTCTACGTGGCCGACGAGCTTCACCACGAGCTGCGCCTGGTCCAGCCCGACGGCTCTCACACACGGGTGGGAAGCGTGCCGGCCGGCATCTTCCGCGCTCTGGCCGCGGACGGACCCAATCTGCTCTTGGCGACCGAAGGGAAGCTCTGGGTCTCCAACGACACCGGCGCCACCTGGCGCTCGGTGCTCCCCGGCCGCTTCACCGCGGCATCCGTCGAGGGCTCTCACGAGCTCGCCGGCGCGTGGGGGCTCGGCCTCTACGTCAGCAATGACGCCGGCGCAACCTGGAGGATGGCCGATGTCCCGACGGGCGACACGGAGTTCGAGTCGATCGTCCCGGACTACGCGGCGACGTTGCTCGGGCTGCTGCGATCGCCGGACCGCGGCCTGACCTGGTCGCGCCTGCCAGGCCTGCCGGATCGAATGACCACAGTCAGCCTGACCGGCTCCACCAACGACCCCATCCGAGCCGGTGACTGGCACGGGGACGTCTGGGCTTACCAGAACACAACGCCCTACAACGGGTTCTCCGTCGACCTCGAAAAGCTGCCTGCCGCCGTGTTGTCGGTGGAGAAGGCAGTCGTGGCTACGACAAATGGCATGTACGTCAACGGCCGGCCTGTCGGCGGGCCGCTACGTGGCCGGGAGGTCACCCGGGTCGTGCTCAGTGGTGGCTCTTATTACGCCGCCGAGGCGCGGGGGCCGATCTACATCTCCGACGACGGCAGGAGCTGGCGTCTCGTCTACCAAGGCTGAGGCGAAGGCGACCAGGAAGAAGGCCAGGCAGAGGTCGAGGTAGTTGGGCGCCAGCACCCGCCCGAAGGCGAACACCGCCAGGGCTTCGAGGCCCAGCCAGAACCAGAAGCGCGGCCAGCGCCAGCCGCGGCGCAGGTCGCGAGCCGCGAAGATCAGCACGATGACCAGCAGCGGAACCTGGATCTGGGCGCTCGGGAAGGCGTCCCAGCGGTTGGGGATGACGCCGGCCCGCAGCAGCAGGCCCTGGAGGCCGATGCCCCGGATGGGGTAGCTGTCGACCCCGGAGCCGTAGAAGAAGGCGGCGGTGCCGGAGACGAAGGCCTTCGGATCCCAGAGCAGGAAGGGCCCGACCAGCACCGCCAGCACGGCGGTGAACCCGGCGGCCATCCGCAGCTGCGAGCGCCGGTCCAGGTTGAGCAGGGCGTAGAGGCCGAGCAGCGGTAAGAAGAGCACCGCCTGCTGCTTCATCGCCAGCGAGAGCCCGAGCATGGCACCTGCCGCGAGCGGCCGGTTGCGGCGCAGGAAGGCGATCCCGGCCAGCGCCGGCGCGAGGAAGAAGACGTCGTTGAGCAGGTAGAGGTAGTCCTCCTGGAAGATCGGGCTGAGGACGACCGCGATCAGCGTCGCCTGCTTCTCGGCCGGGCGGAGGCCCAGCGACCAGGCGGCGGCGGCAAGCGCCACCAGCCCCGGCAGGAACAGCCAGGACAGGTTGGCGTGGCTGTTGTGGAGCAGGCGCAGAGGCACGTCCAGGAGCGCCATGCCGGGCATGTAAACCATCCGAACGAGCCCGAAGTTGACAGGGACGTCGGAGAGGTAGAAGGCCCGCATCTGCGTGTTCAGGTAGTCGCCCACGTACGGGTCGTGGCCGCTCAGGAGCCGGTCGGCGGCGGCATCGTTGAGGAGGACGCCGTCGATGACGGCGGCATTGGCCGGCTCCAGGATCACGACCGTGGCCAGGGGCAGGAAGAGGAGCAGGAAGACGAGGGCGGCGAGCGTGGCCAGCCGCGCCCGCCCCGAGCTCTGGGTTCGAAACCCGACGATGGTGATCACCACCGCGATCGCCGCCGCCGCGATCCCCACCCACGCGAGACGCACCAGCTGGAAGACCAGGACCACGCCGATCACGTCGACGGCGACGAAGGCGAGCAGGACGCCCTGCACCCCGAGGTACCGACGGAGAACTGCCAGCACCAACTCCGTCGGTCAGTTCCCGTCTGTCAGCCGGTGGCCTTGGACCCGATCATGAAGAGGATCCCGAGCAGGATCACGAGCAGCGCCGCGACCAGCCCGGCGTAGCTGAGCACGGTTTGGAGCGTGCTCTCGCCTTCCAGCTCCTCGGTGGCGTCGCCTCCGCCCCGAGAACGTTCCTTGAGCGCCTGGCCGACCCGCTCCTGGGCGGCCGGGTCCAGTTCCCAGGAGGCGTGGCCGGCAGCGGCCGGCTGGCCACCCGTCGGCGCCATGGCGTCCGCTTTGGGCGCCGGCTCGACGATCTCCCAGCTCGGCTTGCCCGGCTCTCGGGCCGGAGCGGGCTCGGGCTCCGACACAGCCACCGGTTCTGGTTCAGGTGGGGGCGCGGGAGGAGGAGGCGGCGGAGGTGTGTAGGCCGGCGCCTGCTCGCTGGGCGGCGCGGACGGCGGCTCCGGCTCGGGCTGGGGTTCGGGCTCGGGCTGCGGTTGCGGCTCGGGCTCCCCCGGTTGCGGCGGCGCAGGCGTGTAGGCGGGCGTCTCGGGGGCGAGGGGGACCGTCGCGCGCGGCTCCGCGGCCGGCGCCGCTTGAGCCGCGGCCGCTCGCTGGGCGGCCTTCCGCTCCTGGTTCTCCTTCTCGATCTCGGCCTGCTCGGCGGCGCGTTTGGCTGCCGTGGCGCGCTCGCGAGCCTTGCGCAGCTCGGCCTCGCGGCGCTCGCGGAGCGTCCGGTACATCGACTTCCGGGTCTTCGCCCGGCCGCGCAGCACGTAGAAGGCCGCGACCACGCCGAGCAGCGCCAACACCGGGCCTACGGCGAGTGGGGTCACTGAGGTTGCGATTATATGACCCGAATGAGCCTCTTCCAGAAGCTGGAGACCGACCTGGCCGAAGCCCGGCGCCGTTCGGACGCGGTTGCGCTGGGCAGTCTCGGCCTGCTCAAGAGCGAGGTCGTCAACGCCAGCAAGGAGGCCGGATTCAGCGGCTCCATCGACGATGCGCTGGTCATCGGCACCGCTCGCAAGGAGATCAAACGCAGGCAGGAATCGGCTGCTGCGTACACGTCGGCCGGGCGCACCGAAGCCGCCGAGCGGGAGCTGGCGGCCGCCGAGGTCCTTAAGCCCTACCTGCCCGCACAGCTGGGGCCGGCGGAGCTGGAAGCCGAGCTGCGCAAGGTCATCGCGGACATCGAGCCTTCGGGGCCGGCGGGCTTCGGCCAGGTGATGAAGGAGGCCAACCTGCGCCTGGCGGGCAGAGCCTCAGGTTCTGACATCGCCGCCACGGCCAAGCGGCTGCTTGCAGGGGGGTAGGCCGCGCGCAGGCTTAGCCGAGCACGGCTGACAGGCGGGACCGTCCCCCTGTGACTAGGCCATACGGGGCTCGCAAGCGAGCCCTTCTGACCGTCGAGCGGCTCAAGGAGATCTACCCGGCCCAGTGCGAGCTGGACTTCCGAAACCCGTTCGAGCTGCTGGTGGCGACCATCCTCAGCGCCCAGTCGACCGACAAGACGGTCAACAAGACCACCCCCCTGCTCTTCGAGCGCTGGCCATCGCCGGCCGCGCTGGCGGCCGCCGATCCTGCCGAGGTGGAGCGGCTGATCATGCCGACCGGCTTCTTCCGGGAGAAGACCAAGGCGATCCTGGGCGCCTCCCGGGCCCTCGTCGAGCGCTTCGGCGGTGAGGTGCCGCCGCGGATGGAGGACCTGGTGACCCTCCCGGGGGTCGGCCGCAAGACGGCAAACGTGGTCCTGGGCGTCGCTTTCGGCGTGCCCGGCTTCGCCGTCGACACGCACGTGAATCGGCTCTGCAATCGCCTGAAACTGACCGACAGCCAGGACCCGATCAAGATCGAGAAGGACGTCTGCGCGGTCGTCCCAGAGGAGGAGTGGACCGATCTCTCGCTGCGCCTGATCCTGCACGGCCGGCGGATCTGCGACGCCCGGCGCCCGCTCTGCGAGCAGTGCGTGCTCAACGACTTCTGCCCTTCGTCGCTCACGCGGCCATCGAACAAACGTTCTAACATCAAGGCTGGTGCAAAATCCGGAGGCCCGAAAGACAAGCGTCGAGTACCTCGAGCAGCCGTGTAAGTCCGCGCTCAACGCCGTGCGTGGCATGCCCTTCAAGTGGTCGCTCAATCCCTACGGGGGCTGCGAGCACCGCTGCACCTTCTGCTATGTGCGGGCCTTCGAGAAGCGCGCCGACCGGCCTTCCGACGATCGCTATGGCCGGACCATCAGGGTCAAGACCAACATCGCGGCGGTGCTGCGCCGGGAGCTGGCGCGGCCGTCCTGGAAGTTTGAGTCCGTCGTCATCGGTGCCGCCACGGATCCCTACCAGCCCGCGGAAGGGACCTTCCGCCTCACCCGCGCCTGCCTGCAGGCGTTTGCCGACCACGCCAACCCCTGCGGCCTGATCACGCGCGGCCCGATGATCGTCCGCGACCTGGACGTGCTGGTAGCTCTCTCCCGGCGAGCGTCGTTCGGCGTCACCTTCAGCGTCCCGACGCTCGACGACGAGGTCTGGCGGCGCACCGAGCCGGGCACTGCGCACCCGCGGAGAAGGCTGCAGGCGCTCTCCAAGCTGGTGGCCGCAGGCGTCAAGGCTTCGGTTGGGATGGCACCCATCCTGCCGGGCCTCAGCGACCGGCCGGAGCAGCTGGAAGCAGTAGTGGCCGCCGCGCGCGAGGCGGGCGCGGTGAGCATCTGGGCCAACCTCCTCTACCTGCGACCGGGGACCAAGGAGCACTTCCTGGAGTCCCTCGCCAAGCACTGGCCGGAGTTGCTGCCCCGGTACCAGGAGGAGTATCGAAGCGGGGCCTACCTGCGGCCGAACCGCCGCGCCAGCTGGAGCTGATCTCGGCCTAAGGCTGAAAGGCTCGCGGGGTCTGGCCGAAGATCGCGACGCCCATCAGGGCCTCGCCACTTTCGCCTGTTCCTGTGAGCCTTTCAGCCCTAGCCTTGCCGTCGGAAGTGATCCGCTGGCTGATCGCCGACGACCTCACCGGCGCAGCCGACGCCTCCGTGCACTTCGCGTCTCGCGGTGAGGTGACACTCGCCTTCGACCGGCGCGAGGCCGGCGGCCTGGTCGCGATCGACACCGAGACCCGGACGCTGCCGGCTGCCGAGGCCGCCAGGGTCATCACCGACCTCGCTCAGGGCCTGGAAGGCGGGGTCTTCAAGAAGGTCGACTCGACCCTGCGCGGCCCGGTGGCGGCTGAGCTCGAAGCGCTGCGGGTCGCCCTCGGGCGACGCGCGGTGCTGCTGGCGCCTGCCCTCCCCGCCCAGGGGCGGACCGTTGTCGGCGGGCGCCTGCTGGTGGACGGGAACGATCGCGGCCCGGTTCGGGACCTGGTCGGCATCGACGCCGCCGATGCCTCCACCGATGCTGACCTGGACCGGGTGGCGGCGACCTGCGCGGCCGATCCGACGCTGCTTCCGGCGGGCTCGGCCGGCCTGGCCGCTGCCTTCTCGCGGTTGGGAGGCCGGCCGCAGCCGGCTGCCGCTCCGCCGCGGGTCGAAGCCTTGCTGGTCGTGGTCGGGAGCCCACACCCTGTTGCTCGGGGTCAGGCGAGGTTGCTGGAGGCGCAGCTTCCTGCGGGCGTGGAGCTGCGCGACTCCACCCAGGCCGGCCGGCGCGCGCTGCACAGGCTCCCCGCCGGGACCGCCGTCCTGGCCACCGGCGGCGACACCGCCCGGGCGATCTGCGCAGAGCTGGGGATCGAGTCCCTGCACGTCCGCGGCGAGCTGCTGCCGGGCGTCGTCTGGATGGAGGCCGAGGGCCGGATCCTGGTCACCAAGTCAGGCGGCTTCGGCGCGCCCGACGCCCTTCTCCTCGCTTCTCTTAAGCTCCTCGGCGATGGCTAGAAGCACCATCGCCGTGACCATGGGCGACCCGGCGGGCATCGGGCCGGAGATCGTGGCCGCGGCCCTCGCCGCCGAGCCGCACCGGGCGGTGGTCGTCGGCGACCTGGTTCGTCTCGAGCAGGCGCTCACCGTCAGCCGCTTCGGCGGGCGGGCCCACCTGCGCGCCGTCCCCTCCGCCGCCGAGGCCCGCTTCGAGCCGGGCGCCATCAACGTCATCGACCTGCGCAACGTTCCCCGCGACCTGCCCTGGGGAGAGCTCTCCGAGATCGCCGGCGCCGCGGCCCACGCCTACGTCGAACGGGCCGCCCGGATGGCACTCGACGGCGAAGTTGACGCGATCTGCACGGCCCCGATCAACAAGGAGGCCTGGCGGCAGGCCGGCATCGCCCACCCCGGGCATACCGAGGCGCTCGCCGCCCTGACCGGCACCGAGAGCTACGCGATGATGCTGGTCAACCAGAAGCTGCGGGTCGTCCATCTCTCGACCCACACGAGCCTGGCCCAGGCCATCGCGAGTGCCACCACCGAGCGCTGCCTGGAGTGCGTGCAGCTGGCCGCGGACTTCCTCTCCCAGCGGGCGGGCGTGGTCCGGCCGCGGATCGCGGTCGCCGGCCTCAATCCTCACGCGGGGGAGAACGGCCTGCTCGGGAGCGAGGACCGCGACCGCCTCCTGCCCGCCGTCGAACAGGCCCAGGCTGCAGGCATCCAGGCCACCGGGCCCTGGCCGGCGGACACGATCTACGTCCGGGCTTCGGCGGGCGAGTTCGACGCGGTCGTGGCGCCCTACCACGACCAGGGCCACATCCCGATCAAGATGATCGGGCTCGATACCGGGGTGAACGTGACCATCGGGCTGCCGATCATCCGCACCTCGGTCGACCACGGCACCGCCTTCGACATCGCCGGGAGTGGCCAGGCGCGCCACGCCAACCTGCTGGCCGCGCTCAGGCTCGCCGAAGAGCTGGCCGGCGGCTAGCCTTCTGCGTTCGGTCGGGCTAGCGCTCCCGAGGCAGGCCCAGCACCCGCTGGGCCAGGATGTTCTTCTGCACCTCGGTGGTGCCGCCGCCGATGGTGAGGGCGGGAGCGAACAGAAAAGCCCGTTGCCAACCGCGGTCATCCATGACCAGCCCATCCATCCCTAGCAGCTCCAGCGCGAGCTCGTTCACCTGCTGGCCCCAGCGGTCGGCCGCCAGCTTGGTGACCGAGGCCGCCGTGCCGTTCGTCGAGAGCATCCGGTAGGCGGTCAGCCGGATGGCCTCCGAGACGATGTGCAGGTTGGCGACCTTCTGGCGCTGCATCGGGGTCAGCTCGGTGCCGCGGGCCAGCGAAACCAGGTCGGCCAGGGTCGGGCCATCCCCCCAGAGGGTTCCAAGACCCGTCGAGAGGTTGGTCCGCTCGTTCATCAGCGTCGTGATGGCCACCGCCCAGCCGCCTCCCACCTCGCCGATGACGTGGTCGTCCGGCACCTCGGCGCCGTCGAAGAAGACCTCGTTGAAGGTCGCGCGGCCGTCCATCTGCCGGATGGGGCGGATCTCCAGCCTCCCCTCAGCCTGCTGCATCGGGAAGGCGAAGCAGGTGATGCCCTGTTGGCGCTTCGATTCGGGGTCGGTCCGGGCCAGCAGAATGCCGTAGTCGGACTCCCGGGCGTAGCTGGTCCAGATCTTCTGGCCGTGCACCCGCCAGGCGCCGGCCGAGCGTTCGGCACGGGTTCGAAGAGCCGCCAGGTCGCTGCCGGCATCAGGCTCGCTGAAGAGCTGGCACCAGATCTCCGCGCCGTTCAGGATCGGCGGCAGGAAGCGGCGCTGCTGCTCCTCGCTGCCGTGGGCGATGATGGCCGGCCCCGCCCAGCCGGTCCCGATCACCGCGATCGAGCCGGGCGCGCCCGCCTGGGCCAACTCCTGGCCGATCAAGTGGCTCTCGAACGGACCGGCTCCACGCCCGCCGTGTTCGACCGGCCAGGCCGGCGCGCCCCAGCCACCTTCGGCGAGCCGGCGCTGCCACTCCCGGCCGGCCACGGTGCCGTGCTTGGAGGCGTCCACGAGGTTTCGCGCCAGCCACTCGCAGACCTCTTGGCGTAAAGCTTCTTGCTCGGGCGTCAGCCGGAGATCCATTCCGTACGATTGTGGCGACATGCGCTCACCTATGGACTGGATCTTTCAAAGGGTGGGCGGATTCAAGATCCGCGAGGTGGCGATGCGCTGCGTGCCCTGTTACAAGTACGTGCTCGAGCCGGAGGGCCAGAAGCTCGCCCTCTGCATCCTGATCGACCATTACAAGCTCTACCGGTTCCCCTACGACGACGACAACGCGCTCTTCGGCATCGCGAAGGAAGCGACCGGCATTCGAGGGCTGGAGATCAAGGCCGGCTACCTGAGGGGGGAGAAGGAGCACCTCCGGTTGCGCGAGTTCCAACCCGGCATCTGCCGCTACGTCCGGCCCGCGCAGGCCAGCGCTTCCTAGATCTGAATGCCGGACAGCCCGAGCTCGGAGGTCATCCAGAAGCTCCAGGCCGAGCTCCGCGAGCGCCGTGTGGAGGCCGAACGCCACCGTCTCGAAGCCGAGGAGCTGCGTTCCCGGGTCGGCCGGCCCGACCCCAAGCTGGCCCGCCTCGGAGCCGAGGTCCAGCGGCTGCGCGAGGAGCTGAGCGAGGTCCGCGACCAGCGTGACGAGCTCCTGGCCGGCGTCAGGGCAGCGCTCGACCGCCTCTCCCGGAAATGAAAAGAGGGGAGGTGGTGCCTCCCCTCTGAAAAAAGAAGCGTATCTAGACGCGAGAGGCGAGCATCTCGGCGTTCGGCGTGATGACGGCGCCGATGACCGGGATCTCGAAGCGGGCGCCGTTGCCGGTCCACGCCTTGTAGAGGCAGTAGATCCAGCCGAAGAAGGCCACGAGGCTGAGCAGCGTGTTCAGCCAGCCAAGGAAGCTCAGCGAGCTGCTGAAGCTGGTCACGATGTTGACCAGGATCTCGATGATGAAGATGCCGCCGAAGAAGATGATCGACTGCGCGGCGTGGTACTTGACGTCGGGGTCGTTCTTCCCCACGAACAGGAAGATGATGCCGGTGACCCAGGTGACCAGATAGCTCAAGAGAGCTGCCGTCCTCTTGTCCATCCCGGTGCTCGAGGCGCCAGGCTGCATGCCTGGCTGCATGCCCGGGGGCGGGGGCGGTCCCGGAGGTCCCGGCGGAGGGGGCGGATTCTGCATATGAAGGATTACCTCCCGAATTTGGTTGGTTCGGCGATTGCCGGTATGAGACTGCCGGGGATTATCGGGCCAAAAGGCCCAAAAATCCAGCGCCTTGCCCAGCTGGTGGCTCGCCCGTCTGATCTCTGGTAGGCTGCCGCGCACGATGGCAGTCGAGGGTCCTCCGCCGGGACCAGCGGGCGTCCCGGCGCCCGCGGCGCCCGCTTCCACCGGTGTCCCGGCGGCTGTTCGCAAGATCGGTGAGTACTCGATCCAGCGCGAGCTCGGGCGTGGCGGAATGGGCGCGGTCTACCTGGCCGAGCACGACCGGACCCACGAGAAGGTCGCCATCAAGGAGCTCCTGATCACGGCCGCCGCTGACCCGGTGGCGGTGACGAGGTTCCTGCAGGAGGGCGAGGTGATGTCCCGCCTGACCCACCCGAACATCGTCGGCGTGCGAGACATCATCCAGGCCGGCGCCGGCCACTATCTAGCGCTCGAGCTGATCGACGGCGGGTCGCTCCGCGACCTCTGCACGGGCCGGCCGCTGCCCATCCCGAAGGCGTTCGCCGTGATGCACGGCTTGCTCAATGCGCTCGACTACGCGCACCAGCACGCGATCGTGCACCGGGACGTCAAGCCGGAGAACGTGATGCTGTCGCTCGCCGGCGGCGTCAAGGTCGCGGACTTCGGCATCGCCCGGCTGACCGACGATTCGGCGCTCAGCAACGCGACCAAGACCGGCACCACGGTGGGGACGCCCCAGTACATGTCGCCCGAGCAGGTCACGACCAGCAAGGTCGACGGCCGCTCCGACCTCTACAGCGCCGGCATCGTCTGCTACGAGGTCTTCTGCGGACGGCCGCCTTTCGAGGCCACGGCCGAGGATGGGCCGTTCACGCTCTTCGCCAAGCACGTGCAGGCGCCGCCGCCTCCACCCAGCGTGCGCCGGCCTGGCCTGGACCCCGAGATCGAGCGGATCATCCTGAAGTCTCTCTCCAAGCGGCCCGAGGATCGCTACCAGACCGGCGCCGAGTTCGACCGCGAGCTGATCCTGGTGGCCAACCGGCTCTGCGGTCCGAACTGGGTGCACGCTTTGGAGCCCGGCGCCGATCTTGCGGCGATGGTTCCGCCCGCCCTCGACCGGACCATGGTGCTGCCGACCCGCGCCCCGGGCGTCGCCTCGGCCGCGGCCCCCGTGCCCAGCTCCCCGGCCTACGCGCCCAGGCCTCCCCAGCGGGCGGTTCCGGCCCCGCCTGGCGGACCAAACCGGGTCCTGGTCGGCGGGATCGTGGCCGCCGTGCTGGTGGTGGCCGCGATCGTGGCCGTGGTCGCGCTCGGCGGCAGGCCGGCCTCCGGACCAAGCACGCCCACCGCCACCAACAAGGCGCCCGGCGTCGCCTCCTGCGACTACCTGAGGACCGGCGTGGCGCCGGCGACAGGGGCGGGCGGCACCTGCGGACTCAAGCTGGGCAACCAGGTTCAGGCCGACTCGATGGCCGGGCTGAGCGCGCTCCCGGCCGACCTCCGGCCCATCGGCGTGGACTCCAACATGGCGCCCAACCGGACCCTGCCCAACGTCCCTGTCAGCGGCGGCTTCGCAACTCTCGCCGCCCCCAGCAAAGGCGCGGGCCCGGCCCTGACGACCAATCTCGGCCCCGTGGACGAAGTCGTCATCGCGGACTTCACGCCTACCTCGACGGCCGATGCGGACATCGGCGTCGGGCTCCGCTGCTCCACCACCGATTGCCTGTTGGTCTATGTCAGCCCGGCCGGGAGCGTCTGGATCTCGCAGCGCACGGCCGGCAAGGAGCTGGCCCAGAAGTTCAAGGACAGCGCGCAGGTCCCCGTGAACCAGGTCAACCGGCTGGTTGTGGTCGTCAAGGGCTCCCAGGTTCAGGCCTGGCTCAACGGGAACCTGGTCGGCACAGTCTCGACCGACGTCGCCGGCGCCGGCACGGCCATTTTCTACAACGTCGACCAGGACTCCCGGCCCTCGACGGTCAACCTCTCCGACTTCTACGTCTTCCAACCCAGCTAACCCGGCGCGGGCCTGGATCTGCCGCACCTGCGGCGTCCAGTACGAGCCCTCGCACGCGCCACCGGCGCGCTGCGCCGTCTGCCAGGACGATCGGCAGTACGTACCGCTCGAAGGCCAGCGCTGGACGCATTTCGACGAGCTGCGGGAGGAGAGCCAGGGCTACGACATCGTGGAGCTGGAGCCCGGCTTGGCCGGCTTCCGCTGCCGCCCCCAGCTTGGCATCGGCCCGGTCGGATACCTGGTCAGCACGCCGAACGGCAACCTGCTCTGGGACTGTCCGAGCCATGTCGACGGCGCTGTCGTCGAGGAGGTTCGGCGGCGGGGCGGCCTGAGCGCCATCAGCGCCTCGCATCCCCATTTCTACGGGGCGATGGTCGATTGGTCGGAGGCGTTCGCCGGCGCGCCGATCCTGCTGCCGGTCGCGGACCGGGAGTGGGCGATGCGGTCGAGCCCGGCCATGCGACACTGGGAGAGCTCAGCCGAGCTGCTGCCGGGGCTGACGGCCATCCGCTGCGGCGGCCACTTCGAGGGCTCCAGCGTGCTCCACTGGCCCGCCGGCGCCGAGGGCCGTGGAGTGCTCTTCACCGGCGACACGATCATGCTGGTCGCCGACCGGCGCTCGGTCAGCTTCATGCGCAGCTACCCGAACCTGATCCCGCTCGGCGCCTCGGACGTCCGGCGGATCCAGGCCGCCGTCGAGCCGCTCCGCTACGACCGGATGTATGGGAATCCCGGTTGGGACAAGCTCCTCGACCAGGGTGGCCCGGAGGCCGTCAAGCGCTCCGCGGCGCGCTACCTGGACCGGATCAGCCGCTGACGGCGGGCGCCCCGCCGATCAAGAACTCCTCGGTGTCGTGCTGGGCAGCCGGCTGCTCCGCCGTGGCTCCCTGGGCGTCGATGGCCACGGTCGCCCCGGCGCCGATCATCGTCTGCTGCTGGTAGACGCCGACCTCGGCGTAGGTCTCCAGCCCGGGAACCGTCGCCCAGGGCTGACCGGGCGCCTCGCGGATGGCGGTCACGCGGTAGATGGTGAACTTCTCGGCGCTCTTGCCTTTCAGCTGCACGCCGGGGACCAGGTCGACGGCCACGTAGTCCTTGCAGAGGTCGTAGGTGCGCTGGCCGATCAGGATCTGGGTCGGCCCGGCGTGGCCGCAGAAGCGGGCGGCCGTGTTGACCGTGTCGCCGAGGGCGGTGTAGGCGCGGCGCGCTTTCGAGCCCATGATCCCGATCGAGGCCGGCCCGGTGTTGACGCCGATGCCGTACTGGATCTGGGGCAGCCCTTCGGCGGCCAGCTTGGCCTGGATCTCGGGCATGGCGGTGATCATGTCCCAGGCGCAGCGGATCGCCAGCAGCGCGTGCTGCTCCTGAGTGTGGGGCGCGTTCCAGAAGGCCATGATCTCGTCGCCCACGTACTTGTCGAGGGTGCCGTCCCAGCGGAAGACGAGCTTGGTCAGCTCCTCCAGGTAGGTGTCGATGACGCGCAGCACGTCCTGCGGCTCCATCGATTCCGACATGTGCGTGAAGCCGCGGATGTCGACGAACAGGAGCGACAGCTCGCGGCGCTCGCCGCCGACCTGGATGTCCTCGATGGACCGCGCGCGGGCCATGTTCTCGACCAGCTCCGGCTTCAGGTACTGGCCGAAGAGGCTCTTCACCTTCCGCTTCTCACGCTCCTCGTAGAGGAAGCGGTAGGCCATCAGGCCGGCGTAGGTCAGGCCGATCGCCAGCCAGACGTGGACGAAGTCCGGGACCAGCCCCGTGATGGTGCTGAGCGGCACCCAGGCCACGGTGTAGACGACGACCACGCCCAGCGTCGCGCCCAGCCCGTAGAGCGCCGGCAGCCGCGGCAGCAGGAGCCCCAGCAGCACCGTGATCACGAGCAGCGTGAGCAGCACGAGGCCCGGAGGTTCGGGCTGTAGGAAGCGGTTCTGGTTCGGCGAGTTGAGGGTCTGGATCATGTTGGCGTGGATCTCGACCCCGTACATGGCGTGCCCGCTGCCCGTCGGCACCTGCAGCTCGTCGTGGATCCCGGTCGCGTTGTAGATGCCGATCAGCACGATCTTGCCGTCCACCTTGGAGCGCTCGAAGGTGCCGTTGTAGACGTCGCTGAAGGGGATGAACTGGCCGCGGCTCTCCAGGTTGCCGGGCCCGCCTGAGTAGTCGATCGGGGCCAGGCCGTGATCGTCGGTCGGCAGCGGCCTCTGCCAGGCCGTGCCGAAGACCGCACCCTGGCTCGAGTATTGGAGCGGGACCTGGGTCGCCTGCTCCTGGAGCACGAAGCGCCGGTAGGCGACGAAGCTGATCGGGTTCAGGACGCCGGCGCTGCAGGCCCCTCCCGCGTCCTTCACGCAGGGCGCCTCGACGAAGAGCGGCATCTGGCGGACGATGGCGTCCAGGCCGGGGATGACCGCGGTGCTGCCCATCTCGGCGAGCGGCGTGCAGCCGGGCTTGGCGGTGGGGCTGCCGCAGAGGAACTTGTCCAGGGGGCGGTTGCTGTCCGCGACGTTGGTCATCACGACCCGGTTGGGACCGTAGTCGAGGGAGGTCTGCCCGTAGGCGAGGACCACCGGGCCGCCCTTGCCGATGGCGCCGGCGAAGAGGTCGTCGCCGGACCCGCTGGTGCTCTCGCTGAAGCCGATGTCGAAGACGGTCACCGCCGCGTTGGCGGCGTGGAGGTTCTGGAGAACCGTCGCGTAGCGGTCGCGCGAGAAGGGGAAATGGCCCATCAGCTTGATGCTGCTGTCGTCGATCCCGACGATGACGACGTTCGGGTCCGGGGCGTCAGCGGTGGCGAAGAGCTTGTCCTCGGGGTGGATCGGCAGCGGCTCCCGGCTGGCCAGCTGCGGCAGCAGGTAAACGCCGTAGAGCCCGAACCCGATGAGCAGCCCGACCAACACCCCGACGACCGTTCGGTAGGTGTACCAGTGGGTGACGTAGTAGAGAGGGCTGCGGCGCAATTCGGCGCGGATTCTACGCCCGCGTAACCGGAAGTGAACGATCGGGCTTAGGACTGCGCGTCAGGGCTCACGGCTCTGCTCAAATCTCAAGGAGCCCTGGTCACAGGAGGTCGATTCGTTTCAAATGGATCTAGGAACCGTCGTTCTGATGGGCGCCGTGGCTTACGGCCTTGGCCTTTTCTGGTCCGGGCTGATCTTGGGACGAACCCAGGACGGTATCTGGCGCACCGCCGCCTACCCGTTCCTGGCGATCGTCTTCGCCGAGGCCTACGTGCAGATCGGGCCCGCCTTCGGGCACCTGCACCTGGTCAGCGCGCTGCTGGCTTCGCTGGCGGGCGTGCTCGTCGACTGGGCGGTCGGCGCCATCCGGGGGATGCTCGTCAGCCCTCGGGCCCGCACTGCCGCGGCTCACTGAGCCAGGGAAAAGAACTTCTCGGATATCCCAAAGAGGCGCCTCTAAAAGGCAGGGGGGACGTCCCCCCTGTCGGCCGTGCTCGGCTCGGCCTGCGCGCGGCCACCCCCCTGGGGCGCCTCTTCTGTTTCAGCCCAGCGCGATGAGGGCGATCCCGGCGACGATCGCCACCGCCCCGGCCAGCCGTGGCACAGCCCCTTCGCGCTCCTTCAGCTTCCAGACTCCCCAGGCGGTAACCAGCACGATCGCCGATTCCCGGAGCGGGGCGACGATCGCCACCGGCGCCAGCACCAGGGCCACCAGGACCAGCCCATAGGCGGCGGCGGACATCAGGCCGATCGCGATCGAGGTCCGCCAGTTCTCGCCACCGCCGCGCCGCAGCGGCCGCCCGCGCGTCCAGCCCGCCAGGAAGAGCGCGATCAGGAGCCAGAGCAGGCCGCCGTAGAGCCACGGCGAGCCGAGGTTGATGCCGACCCGGTCCAGCGTCGTGTAGGTGCCGATGAAGAGTCCGGTGATCAGCGCCGGAAACACTCCTGCGTTGAGTCGGGGCCGGCGAACACTCCAGATGCCGGCCAGGAGCGCGACCACGCCGATCAACTCCAGCGCCGTCAGGTGCTCGCGCAGGATGAGGAGGCCGCCGACCACCGCGACCAGCGGGCCGGTGCCCCGGGCGATCGGGTAGACGACGGAGAGGTCCCCGGCCTGGTAGGCGCGGCTCAGGAAGATGAAGTAGAAGAGCTCGGCGGCGGCGGAGGCGACCAGCACCAGCCAGCCCGCCGGGGGCAGCGGCGGGTGGCCCGTCGCCAGCCAGCCCGCGAGGGCGATCGGGGTGACGATCGCCGCCGACGCGGCCAGCGAGCGGGTCGACGTCGGCAGCGGGTCGCCCGAGGACTTGAGGAGCACGTTCCAGCCGGCGTGGAGGCCCGCGGCCGCGAGGGCCAGGGCGACGACCGCCACCGTCATCGGGTGACGTCCGGCTCCGACCTCCGGCGCGCCTCGCCGATCGCCTGGTCGATCAGGCCGCCCAGGATGGGCTCGGCGAGGTGCGCGAGCCGAAACGGCAGGACCATCGCGTCGCGGCGCGGGAAGCGCGCCGTCCTGACGATCAGGTTCGCCACCCACCTGGCCGGGTAGACCGGCCCCAGCGGCCGGCCGCCGCTGACGCTGAAGAACTCGGTCGCGGTGACCGCCGGGTAGACCGCGCAGACCTTCACGCCGGTGCCGCTCAGCTCGCCCCGGAGAGCGTGCGAGAGCCCTGTCACCGCGTACTTGGTCGCCGAGTAGAGCGCGGAGTAGGGCGCGGCCCGCACACCCGCGATCGAGGAGACGTTGATGATCACCCCGGCTCGGGCCGCGATCAGGGCCGGCAGCGCGGCCTGGGTCGTCCAGACCACGCCCAGGATGTTCGTCTCCACCAGCTCGCGCGCCTTCTCCTCGGGGAGGTCCAGGAGCCGCCCGGAGGCACCGAGCCCGGCGTTGTTCACGAGCACGTCGACCCGGTCGAAGTCACGCAGAGCCGCCGCCACGAAACCACGCGCTTGCGTGCGATCCCGGATGTCCACCCGCTTGGTCGTGACCCGCGGGGAGCCGGCCTCCCGGCAGCGCTCGGCAACCTCCTGGAGGCGGGGCAGTCGGCGCGCGCAGAGCGCCAGCTGCGCGCCCTTGCGGGCGAAGGCGAGCGCGGTGGCCTCCCCGATCCCGCTTGAAGCGCCGGTGACGAGCACGACGCTGTTCTTGAGGCGCACCGCCAACCAAAGATAGTTGGCGGTCCTGGACCGGCAACTGAAGAGGCCGGACCCACGGGCCCGGCCTCTCCGCGAAAAGGGGTCTTGCTTAGCCGGCGATCTCCCGCCTGCCTTCGGCAGTGCGCTCCCGCTCCGGGATCGCCCGGTTGAGCAGGTCGCGGGCCAGGTCCAGGTAGGACTGCAGGGCCCGCCTCATCTCCTCGGTGGTCGATTCGTTCTTGAGGCCCAGCCCGGCCTTGTAGCGGTCGGCGTGGGACCGCTCGACGGCCGCGATGTCCGTCAGGCGCTCGCGGTCGGTGAGGCGGGTGGGG
>Ga0209577_10000646_pt1 | contig 34565 bp, 29 predicted proteins | sample GraSoiAngelo_109_FD_185874 | JGI IMG/M metagenome (GOLD analysis project Ga0209577, IMG submission 185874) | Grasslands soil microbial communities from the Angelo Coastal Reserve, California, USA - 14_0903_12_20cm (SPAdes) (version 2) | ecosystem: Environmental > Terrestrial > Soil > Grasslands... | reverse complement strand
GACGCTCCGTAGGCCTGCGCATTGGTGTAATAGTTCTGGTGACAGCCGTAGCAGTCTGTGGTTGGGAATCCCGCCGTGTAGTTCCCGCCGATGTGGCAGTCCGTGCATGCGTTGACCATCGGCCCGATCGCGCCGGTAACCGTAGGGCGCGGCGGCAGCATGTGCGGACCCTGCAGCGGGAATCCGGTTGCGCTGTGGTCGAACTTTCCATCGGTCCAAAGAACCGTATCGTGGCAGGTCGAACACATGGAAGTCAAAAAGCCCGCAGTAATGTGGTTCGGCACGCTCCCGCCGACTGTAGCGGTGCTCTGCCACGCGGTCTGGTGGCAGCCGTAACAGTCTGTGTTCGCGGACGTGAGGTTGTAATTGTTGTTTACGTGGCAGTCCGTGCAGGCGTTTACTTTGCCGGCGGGCGCCATCTGGTGCGAGCCGAGCAGCGGCCAGCCGGTCGTCGAGTGGTCAAAATTCACGTTCAGCCACGACACGGTGTTATGACAATTGGAGCACGTGGCGATCGGGAATACGTTGGGTGCAGCCGAATGCTGCGGATTGTTGGTCTGCTGCCAGGTGGTAAGGTGGCAGCCCGCATGCCCGCAGTCGGTCGCCGCAATCTGCAAGTTGAAATTATTGCCCACGTGGCAACTCTCGCAGGGAACATTCGCGTGCCCGTTTGTCAAAGGGAAATTGATCGGCGGCGCAGCGTGGTTTACAGCAGCTCCGAACCAACTGTCGAACGTGTGGCACGCCTCGCAGGTCTGCGGAAAGTTGGCCTGGACGTGATTAGGGCTGGTAGCCCTCTGAAAATCCGCCTGGTGGCAGGAAATGCACGCCGTCGACAGCCCCTGGAACTGCCCGACCGCTGCGCCCTTATGACAGTCTTCGCATTGCAGCGCCGCATGCGCCCCTAGCAGGGGGAAGCGATTCTGGTGATCTTTTACTTGCTGCACGGCAATGTTCCAACCTTGGACCGTATGACACTGTGCGCAATCCGCACCCATCTTTCTCTGGTGGATGTCCGTGTGGCAGTCCTGACAATTCTTTCCCACGTCCGTGAAAACGGGCTTCACGTGGCACTGTGCGCACTCGACTTTTTCGTGCATACCCCGCAACGGATACCTCGTTTTGTTGTGGTCGAACTCGGGAACAGCCTTAATGGGCCGCCAAGCCGTAGCCGTGTGACAGTTCTCGCAAGGGATCGCCAGCGCGCCATGCGGACTCTTAGTAGAGCCGCGCTGCTGGCTTTGCGGAAGGGGAGCGCTGTTCGCCTGACAGGAAAAGAGCAGCACCCAGAGCAAGAGTTTGAAATATCGCGACGTATGACCCTCCGAGGACGCCCTCATAATTGGAGCTCTCTCCGTTGGGGGGGTGCGACGAAATCTCCAACCGGGAATGTAAAGTTCTTGTAAAGTTCCCTCTAAGGCCCTCCCTAGTGTACCTTACTCATCGCAATCATCGTCTTTGCGCAAGGGCAAAGACAACTGTACCCAAGAACAGGTTTGGGCCAGTGGGAGATGCCTAAAAATACTTACAGGAGCCCTCGGGCACAGAATAACGGAAGTCTAGCCGCTAGCACAAGAAAAAGATGGCACCAAATCGAGCGACTTCAGGTGATCCTGGTAAAGTTAGCCCCGTCAAGCCGGCTTATCTTCGCCAAAGCTTTGCCTATTTCTTTCCGTAGGGCGGCCCCTGCCTGGTGCCGTCGAGGGTGATCCAGGATTACTTTTTGGACGGCAACGCTTCGATCGAGAGCACACCGCCATTCATCCCTGAAACCGATAGCCCAAACCAGGAACCGTGACGATCCACCTGGGCTTCTTCGGCAGCTCCTCCAACTTTTGACGGAGACTAGCCACGTGTACGTCAACCGTACGGCTGAAGGTGCCGCCTTCATACCCCCAAACCTCCCGAAGGATCTCCGCGCGGGAAAGAGTCGTGCCGGAGCGTTCAATGAGGTAACGCAAGAGCTGGAACTCCCGGGCGGTCAGGTAAACCAGTTCACCGTTCCGGGTCACTTGGGTAGCGCGAAAGTCGACGCGAATGGAGCCAAATTTATGAAGGCCTTGGCTGGTTCGGGGGGCGGACCGGCGTAGCAAAACTTCGATGCGGGCCATAAGTTCCATGGTGTCGAATGGTTTAGTGACGTAGTCATCCGCCCCGAGCTTTAGACCCACCACTTTATCGACAGTTTGGCCGCGAGCGGTCAGCAGGAGAATAGGGGTGGCCAATCCCGCCAGCCGGATTCCCCGACAGACATCGAGGCCATTGCAGTGGGGCAGCATGATATCGAGAATGATGAGATCGAAGGGCAAGCGGGTGGCTTTTTCATAGCCTTGTTCACCGTCAGCCGCCAAATCAACGACGTAACCCTCGCTCTGCAAGCGATCTCTCAGCGTCATCCGCAAAGCTTCTTCATCTTCAACGAGCAAGATATTTTCGTTCATTTTTCCGTGCTTCCATCTACTCGAACCTCGAGCGGCATTTGGGACTTGGGATCCTCTGCAACCGGCAGGTGCAGAGTGAAGACGCTACCAGCGCCGAGCTCACTTATAACGGAAAAATAACCACCCATGGCTTCGGCGATATTCTTGGAAAGCGACAAACCCAGCCCGGTTCCGTGAATCTGCTCGGCCACAACCGCGGGGCTGCGGTAAAACGGCTCGAAAATGTGAGACAGCTCCGACTTGGCAATCCCGATACCCCTATCTCGAACTGCGATTTGGATTTCTCTTTGGCCCTGCACTTGGGCATGGCCGAGAAAAGCTTTCACCCCAATCCAGCGGCTCTTTCCGCTGTACTTAATGGCATTTACTATCATGTTCTGGAAGCAACGGGCAAGTGCGGAACTGTCCCCCTTAACCGGAGGAAGCCCTGGTTCAATCTCCAGCTCGACATGGAAGCCAGATGCTGTTGCCAATTCCGGCGTCTGACGTAGGACGGAGTGCAAGATTTCCGGCACGTCTACCGTGTGAGAGACAAAGTGGCTCTTCCGATCTTTCGTGGCCGCAAAAATGAGAACTTCATCCACCAGCTCGGTCATATGGCGGCTTTGCCGCTGAATCGTATCCCCATATATTTTTAGAGCATCCTTGCTTTGTACCAATCCATCGGCAATATTGTCTGCAGCTGATGAAATAACCGCCAAGGGTGTGCGCAATTCATGGGACACGGAGGCAACGAACTCCATCTGCAACTTCGCCAATTGAATCGCTCCCGTCATCTTGATTTTCTGAATGGTCCAAACCGACGCGATCGTGGCTATCAGGGTAATCGCCAGGACCGCCGCCACTCGGATAATGGTGCGTCGCGAGGTGGCGTCCACGTTGGCTAGTTGCTGAGAAGCCTGTTGGTCATAGATGCGCTCGACCTCCGCAAGATCTTGACGAACTCGATCAAACGATTGCACCCCCTCGCCGAGATCGCGATCAACTGCCTCCTTTGTGCTTCCTTCAAGAATCGAAGCCAGCACTTCGTCCCGAACGCTTAGGTAGGTGGACCAATCACGCTCGAGGCGCTTGCCAATGTTGATCTCATTCGGCGTTCGCGCATTCGCCAAGTACTCGGTAATGCCTGCGGATACAGCATGGTCGGCTTCGCGAGACTGGTCCGCGTATTTCACGTGAAGATTACTATCGGTTGTGCTCAGGGCATAGAGAGTGCTTCGCCTTGTTTCTTGAGTCTGATACTCCAAGGCCGCTATTCGATGAAGGCTTAGGACCAATCCCGCATACATATTTTGTTGATCTATGCCGGCCTTACGAAGATCGCCAATGGCGAACAAACCGACTACGGTCACGGCGCAAAAAATGAAAAAAAGCAACAGGGCCGAGCTATAACGCGAGAGTCCAGCCCAGGTCTGCGCCGCGCTCGTGCTCGTGCCAGGCACGGATTTCCTTTCACGGCTTGCCTTTTCTCGGCCCACGTTATTTGTTCTCCCGTGATGGAACTTGCAGCTTATAACCCTTATCACCGGGAAGTCGCTCGTCGATCCGAATGACTTTGACGCTCTTATCTACATCGGAGGCTCGGAGATAGCCGATTGCGCCGGGCACATTGAAGATGAACTTGCGAACACCTTCGGGTGTTGAGAGAGTCTTGGGCGAAACGAATACTTCGCCGGTAAACAGGCCGTGCAGGAAGTGGTTTTTGAACTCGGTTTCATCCATATGGTAGATATCGCTGAGGACTACAGCGCGCTCCGGCCAGCCAGGGTCGAGCATCACCAGCGTGATGCGACGGCCGTTCGGCCAGTGTCCGCGTTCGCCGAGAAAAATCCGGCGCAAATCCGCCATTGACAAGCTGTCCACAGCATTCGCCTGATTAACCACAATGGCCAGCGGTTCCAGGTTGGGGACCGGTTGCCCCGGCGGACCTGCGGCTGATGGTGCCTTTGACGGAGATCCCGCTAGGAGCAAACCTGCCAAGCTGAAAACGAGCAACGGATTTGCTAGGCGCCCCATCCACGGTCCTTTGCTTTAGAAGGTAAAGCCTATTTGCATAGCTAAGGTGCTGTATCCGGGTTGCGTTTGAGCCGTGTGCCGTTGAAAGGTGTAATCGTATTGCAACTTCAGCGCAACAGACTCGCTGGCGTCGAAACGAATCCCCGCCGAAGGGCCGTGCTGCAAGCTCACCTCGGGGAAGATGGGCTCGGTGCTCGCCGCATTCACATATTGATATCGAAAATAAGGCCTGTAAGACGCAAACTGCCGGGAGACCTGGGTATAGAAGCCCGGCGTATTGTAAACCTTGGTCATTCCGAGCAGCGCATGACGAACAACCAAAGCTTCGTTTAGCCATTCGTATTTCGGGCGCACCAAAACGACATGTCCGGCCATGATGGTTTCGCCGACTCGGGGAGAGCCGAGAGGCGCGAGTCGGTCTCGATAAACGGAAAATCCTGTCTGAAACCCCCGCAATGCTTCCGGCCGAGCAAAGACGGCCAAGTTGTAAGCCTTGTGGGAGTCATCGGAGACCTCATTTTGTACCGGCTCTTCGAGGAGCGGCGCACGAGAGGCTCGCCCGTTCCCGATTTCCGCCACATAGTGCAATCCCAATGAACCAGAAGGAATCAACCCCGTCGCAGAAACACCTACGGTGTGGGTAGGGAGTATGCCACCCTCATCTTCGAATTCAAACAAGAAGGGGCGTCCGGTAGCCGTTTGGAACCAGGCGCTGTGGTGGTAAGCCGTATTGTAGTAACCAATGGCGGTGTGCCACCTGCCAGCAGAGATGTTCAGATAGTCGCTGTGCGAATACTGAATCAAATAGCGTTCAGGCTCGATCTTGAACGCATTCGGCGTGCCCCGCTGTATGCCGTAAATGCTGTCGGGACCTCCTTCAATTACCAGTTCGGTGAGGAAATGGAATTTTTCCGAAACGTCCGACGTGACGAACAGGTCGAGTTCACCAAGAGCGAAGGAAGTCGTCTGTGCGGGCAATTTCAAACTTGGCGATGCAGCCTGGTTTCCGCCAATAAGAGCCATGTCGCCGAATCCGCGAATTCGCAGCAGCGTCTTGCTGAAATCCATTCTCTCCGGCACGGGAGGTTCTTCCTGGGGATCGGAGGAAGGCGCCTGTGTGGGGGCCGGAGCGGGAGACGATGTCGCCTGGGTAGGACCGGGAGCTGTACTCGCGGACAGGCTGGGTTGCCTTTCCGCTTCCAGTTGCTTGATCCTGGCTTCCAGTTGATCCATTTTCTTCACTTTGGCCTCAAGTTCCGCCACGCGTTGAAGCAACGCTTCGATCGCTTGAGAATCGGACGCCGCCGGAGCATCCGATTGCTGCGCCCAAAGTGCTGGACACGCGACCAGCATTCCTAGCAATAGAGGAAGTGTCTTTCTGGGAACCTTGCTCTTCGAGAGACGGAGTGCCAGAAATGATTGGTTGAGCGACGGAATAGAGAACTTCATCGCCTCCTCCTTCAGCCAGGAAATGGGGATGATGAAAATCACTTCACCATGAAACGATCGAGCCAAGAGGACAAGATTCCAGTGTATGTGTCTTGAAGATATAGTGCCGGCTGCGACCCGTTTTCAGGTGTTCACAAGAAGGCTTCGAACGAGCAAAGAGCTTGCATCTTCGCGTCCGGGCGCCGCTGGCGTCACCGGTCCAAGTTCAGTGATTGGAATTTAGACCGTCGTTTGCCCGTTTCCATAACCCAACCGAAGGTGGCTTTCTTTCATGGCCACAAAATCGCTTTGTCGAACTTCCTCCTCGTCCACGCTTTCGGGAATGGTTGTCTTGCCAGCGTTGAGTTTTTGGTTGAGCGACCTTTGGCGCCAGAAAGCATAAATGGCCGGGTACACCAAAAGTTCGAGCAGGAATGAAGTCGAGATTCCTCCGACCATGGGCGCCGCGATGCGCTTCATGACGTCCGCGCCGGTGCCCGTACTCCACAGGATAGGGAACAGACCGATACACATGGTCGCAAAGGTCATAAACTTGGGGCGCAGGCGCTTGGCTGCACCCTGCACAATCGCTTCATGTAGCGCAGCGAGGTTGTGCAGTCGGCCTTTGCTGAGCGCTTCCTCGTAGGCCAAGTCGAGATAGAGAAGCATGTAGACCCCGGTCTCCGCATCTATTCCCAAAAGGGCAATCAATCCCACCCACACGCCTACGCTCACGTTGTACCCCGCCAGATAGAGGAACCAGATCGCTCCAACCGCTGAAAAAGGAACGGCGAGGATGATGATCATGGTCTTGGTGAACGAGCGCGTGCTCGCATAGATCAACAACAAGACCAGAGCGAGTGTCAGCGGCACGACGCGTGTGAGACGTTGCCTGACCCTCTCCATCGCTTCGTACTGCCCGCTCCATGAAATGGCGTATCCGGTTGGCAGTTTCAACTGGCTCCTTAGCAGGCCATTCGCCTGAGCGATGTAGCTTTCCGGGTCACGCCCAGCAATATCCACATAGACATAGCTGGTCAGCAATCCGTTCTCGTCGCGGATCATCGAGGGGCCACTCGAAGTGCTGATCTCGGCGAGTTCACCGAGAGGCAGTTGCCGCCGGCCACCTGCGGGAATCAGCACTCTCTGTAGCGCGCCAAGATCACTGCGAAAGTCACGCATGTAGCGCACGTTTACCGGATACCGTTCTCGTCCTTCCACGGCCGTGGTCACGTCCTCGCCGCCTATGGCATTCTCGACCGCCTGTTGGGCGTCTTCCACGCTCAACCCATAGCGCGCCAGCTGTTCCCGATTCCACCGGAAATTCAAAAAATAGCCGGTGCCTGCGCGCTCGGCGAAGACGCTCCGTGTCCCCTTCACGCGGGATAAGAGTGCCTCAATGCCGGTTCCAACCTGCTCGATGCTACCCAGGTCGGAGCCCGAAATTTTCAGGCCAAGGGGAGTGCGCAAGCCGGTGGCTAACATGTCGATGCGGCCCTTAATCGGCATGGTCCAGGCATTGATCACGCCCGGCACTTTGAGTGTTTCGTCCATGCGGCGAACCAGTTCTTCCGTGGAGATCGTGTCCGGAGTGAAATGGCGAAAAACGGACTTGGCTATCTCGGGCGCCCATGAGGAATACCACGTGGGAACGCGACGCCACTCGGAGCGAGGTTTGAGGATAACTAGTGTTTCCAGCATGGAAAGCGGGGCCGGGTCTGTGGAAGTCTCGGCGCGGCCGGCCTTTCCTAACACGTGGTCGACTTCAGGGAACCGCTCGAGGATTTGATCTGTCGTCTGCAGCAACGCTTTGGCTTGCGTAATAGAAATCCCCGGCATGGTCGACGGCATATAAAGAATGGCGCCTTCGTCCAGTGGTGGCATGAATTCCGAACCTAAGTGCAGGAACACGGGGATAGAAATCAAAACCATGGCAACGGCGGCGGATACAACCACCCACTTCCAGCGCAGCGTCCACCGTACGATCGGCTCGTATATCCGCATCATCGTGCGGCTTAACAGGTGCTCGTCTTCTGAGCGGATCTTGCCAACCAGCAGAGCGTTCACTGCCCGGCAAAGCCAGGGAGGGCGAAAGGCGAAAGGTTGAAGGCGCGTGATCAGCAGACGCAAAGCCGGATCAAAGGTGATCGCCATGCCAGCGGCAATAAGCATGGCAAGACTCTTCGAATAGGCCAACGGTTTGAACATCCGCCCTTCCTGCGCTTCCAGAGTCAACACCGGCAGGAAAGAGATGGCGATGACCAGCAAAGCGAAAAACGTTGGCCTGGCGACTTCTTTAACTGCCGCGAGGATTACTGCGTGACAATCCTGGCGGCGCCCCATTTTCTCCCACAGCTCTAGTTTCTTATGCGTCTGTTCAACCACTACGATCGAGGCATCGACCAGCTCACCGAAGGCAATGGCCACGCCTGCCAAGGACATGATGTTGGCGCTAATTCCCAGAAGGCGTAAGGGAATAAAAGAAAGCAACACCACAACCGGCATGGTGACGATCGGGATGGCCGCGCTCGGAAAATGCCACAAAAACACCAGGATGATCAGCGCTACGGTCAGCACCACCTCAAAGATGGTTCTCTTAACGTTGCTAATTGTGCGATGAATCAGCTGCGAGCGGTCATAGACAGGAATGATCTTGACGCCCTCTGGCAAAGTCGGCGCGATCTCGGTCAGCTTCCGCTTGACCCGGTCTATGACCTCGAGAGCGTTCTCACCGCTGCGCATAATGACAACGCCGGAGACCACTTCGCCCTTGCCGTCCAAGTCCGCCAAGCCGCGACGCAGTTCAGGCCCTTCGACCACTTCGCCCACGTCCTTGATGCGGATCGTCGTGCCATCTTCGCTAGCCTGCAGCACCATGTTCTGGAAATCCTGGAGGGATTGCGCATAGCCGCGGCCCCGAATCATGTACTCCGTGCCGCCGAACTCCAGCAATCGCCCGCCCGCCTCGCTGTTGCCTTCCCGCACAGCCTCCACTACGCGGCGAATGGGAATGCCGTAAGCCTGAAGCCGATTGGGATCTAAATTGACCTGGTACTGCCGCGTGTATCCACCAATCGGCGCTACCTCTGCCACCCCGGGAACCGCTTTCAAGTAATAGCGCAGATTCCAGTCTTGATAAGAGCGAAGGTCGGCCAAGCTATGTTTTCTCGAGGTGTCGACCAGCGCGTACTGAAAGACCCACCCTAGCGAAGTTGCGTCGGGTCCAAGCTCCACCTTGACTCCCTCGGGGAGTTGCGACAGCACGCCCGAGAGGTACTCTAAAGTGCGAGAGCGCGCCCAATACAGGTCCGTGCCATCCTCGAACACCACGTACACATAGGAGTAGCCGAAATCGGATATGCCGCGTACCGTCTTTACCTTCGGCGCTCCGAGCATGGCCGTTACAATCGGATAGGTGACTTGGTCTTCGATGATGTCGGGGCTGCGATCCCAGCGGGAGTAAAGGATAACCTGCGTTTCACTCAAGTCGGGTGTGGCGTCCATCGGAAGGTTCATCATGGACCACCAACCCACCAAGCAAGCCACGGCGACCGCAGCCAGCAAGAGGATTTTGTGCCTGACGGAAATATCGATAATGCGGTTGATCATGGCCTGAGCCGCGGCGGATTCAAGGCGAGATAATGCTCTGGCTGTTGGCTGAAATTTTGCTTGCACTTCTGAGAACAGAAGTAATAGGTGGCGCCATCACGACGGAGTGTGTTGCCAGCGGAAGCGGCCTTAGCGGCATCGATCATCATGCCGCATGCGGGATCTTTAACCTGCCCGGCGTGGACCGCTAATCCGGGTTCGGCGTTGCTTGGCGGCGTAACTTTCTCTTGCGGAAGATGCTTTTCGGTTGCCCGGACGTCGGACTTCAATCGACTTTCCGAATCCACCAGGAACGTTCCCTCAACAACTACTCGTTCGCCTTCAGCTAGGCCTCGCACGATCTGGACGCGGTCCCCAAACCTCCGTCCGATTTGCACCTCCCGCGGTTCAAAAATCCCTCTGGCGCGCTCAACGAATACACGCTGGGCGCGTCCGGAGTCAATCAGAGCGTCCACAGGCACCGTAAGCCCCGGCGGCACTCGCGCTGGCAGCTCCACGTTGACGAACATGTCGGGCCGCAGGGCGAGGCTGTGGTTGTCGGTCTCCAGGCGCAGCTTTAGAGTTCGCGTAACGGGGTCGACCTGTGGAAGGATGTTAGTGACCCGCGCCGCGAAAGTTTTCCCCTGATCAGGAAGAGTGACGCGCGCTATGGTTCCAGGAGGGAAGTCGCGCGCTTCACTGTCAAAGATGTCCGCTACAATCCAAACTTTGCTGAGATCGGCAATGCGGTAGAACTCCATAGAGCGGTCGAACTGCTGGCCGGGAGTGATGTTGCGCGCCAGAATGAATCCGTCGACCGGCGAGACGACATCAACCGTTTCCGGGAGTTGGTGGCTTTCTGCCATCTGCTTGATCTGCGTGTCGCTTACGCCGAGATTGCGCAAACGATCGTAATAGCCTTGAATACTGCTGACCCCTTGCTTGTTTACTGCGCCGGGATAAGGCATGGTGCGGGATCCGTCTTTGCCCGCCGCGCCCGCTACCCCTGCCGTCGCGGCCAGGAAGCCGGAAGCTACCGCTAAAGTTTCCTGAACGTAAGAACTCGCCAGCTTTTGATCTTTTTTGACCAGTTCCCCCACCGAATCGTTGTATGTCTCTCGGATAAACCCATCCGAACCAGCGGTAATCCGGTAGACTCGCGTATCCTCCGGAACCACGCGCCCCAGCACACGGATTTTCTCGCTTCCCGAGGTTTTTTCGACGGTCACCACGCGAATGCCGAACAACTGCTGTTTGTCAACGTCGATCCCGACGGCTCCGTCTGAGGCCGCCGCGGAAGAGACCGCAAGGGATGTTGCTTGATCAGCGTAAACCGGCTCAAGCGGCATTCCGCAATCGGGAGCAATGCCTGGTTGGTCGGACTTGTAGTCCGGGTGCATGGGATCGACCCAATAGAGCACGCGCCTGGAGTCCCTGCTGCCTGTTGATTTTTGTGACGTGTGCCGCCGTCCCACCGTGTAGGACACGACCATCAGCAGAGCGACCGCTACGAGACTGATGATTCTTTTCATTTGCATCGCGGCCTCTCAGTCGAGCTACTCTCCTCGGGCTCCTCTCAGACACCGCTTACGGCTTTGTCGAAGGGGGCACCGTCGAAGGCGCAACGGGGGGCTGGCTTGTTTTCCCATCCGTTGCGGCTTGGGCTTCCTTCGCCGCTTTTTCATCGGCCTGATTGTAAAGGGCGGCGCGCCGAGCTTCGAGGTCTTCCCGTGCCAGTGTAGCAATCCGCAGTTGCTCAAATTGTTGGTCGAGATGCGCTAGCATCAGCTCCCACATTTGCAGGTTGTCCTTGACCACCGGATCCTTCGCGTTCCTCGAAGCAGCCTTGTCCTGCATTTCCTTCAGCAATGTGTGCATGCTGCTGAGCGTAGTCGCCATTTCTTGCAGGCGCTGGTGCTCGAGCAACTGAGGCTGCATGCCGGCCCTCCTGCTCGGAAGCGGTCGCGGCATCGCTCTGCGGTTAATGCCGCCGGGGAATGCCGCCGACTGGCCAGCGGGCGCGGTTACCGGCGCAGGACTTTGTGCCCATACCCCAATAGCCGTCAGAAGAATTGCGATTACCGCTAGAAGCTTTACGGTCATCTCACTCCCCTCATGTCCGCATCCTTGTTGCGGAATGCTTGAGTCTGACACTCCCCAAAACTATGAGGTCAAAGGGACCTACTGTCATTGCGCCCCATCAAGCTCTCCCGGCTTTTGCCGCCTGGTTGGACGCCGCTCGAGGCTGGTGCGGAGCGTCGCGCGGCAACGGCCCGGCTTAGCCCAGATGACTCTGCCTTATGGGTTGTGGTTTGCAGGCCAATCAGATTCAGCCTCCTGGGGCGTTGAGCAATTCGCGTTCCAGTTGGCGCTGGCCTTGGTGGCGGTCCTCTTGGCGCCGGCGAACCTATCCGCGGAGTCGCGCCTTTGGCGGAAATGGGACCTTTGGTCGGTAGTTATTTAACTTTTGCTGCTGCTTCGATTCCCGACTTCGTAAACTCGGCGGCATCGAGTTTGGGATTCACCATGACCTGGTCAATTACGATTTTTTCCGGCGGAACCGGAGTATCTCTGAGCCCCGTAGCCGTCTTGGCCACCGGGAGAACCCTCGTTTCCAGAACAAAGGGAATCTGAATGCCGTTTACCGGCCGGTAGTCGCGATAGTAGATCTCCACGGGATGATATGTGCCATCAAGCCGCCTGGGCTGCCCTTCGATTTTCGCTTCCAAAAAGGTTTGAGTGTCGATCCACACATGAAGTAATTCCCCGGCGCTGGTGGTCAATTTGACCTTATACGTGTCGCGATTCTCGACCTTCTCCGTGCCAACCAACTCAATTTTGGTACCCTTGGCCTCGTAGTCGACCAGAGGGCCGTCGAGATCGGCCTGAGTAGAAGCGATTTTCGTTTCTTCGGCGGTAAAGGGCTCCACATCACGCCGGTTCAGGAACGGCCGCAGCTTCCAGCCGTTGGCACCGTCATACACTTGGATCGCCGTCTGTCCGTTGAACTTCAGTTCAAAACGTTGCTTGCGGGGACGCGCCAAGTCCATCACAAATGGCAATTCCGTTTCCTTTTCCGGTCGCGGAACGGGCATTCCAATACTGGGTTTGCGGCCTGTTGCCAGTGGCACCTGAAGGGTGGCTCGTTGATTGCCTCCAACCCCCATTTTGCCCGACAGGGTCAGTGCCTGCACCGAGCGCCACGCCTGCAATCCGCCGCGGGCCTGTACGTTCTTCCTTACAATTTCCGCGGCGGTAAGCTGAGGTTTCGACGCAGGGTTATCCGTGGCGGCGGCAAGCCACACGGCAGATGTACAACAAAAAACAACGGCAAGAGCCTTTCGCAGCATATGCCAACCTCGTTGAATTTAGGATCGCGACCCGATTGCTAGGCGAGGATAACGAAGGCAGAACGAAACTTCTTTGTGCCAGGTCAAGTTTGCTGCCTTTATTCCTGACGCCAACCGACTCAAAAGATGGTACGTGGTTCCTGAACCACGTGAGCGAAACCGCGAGAATGGGCCCAGCAGAAGGGGACACCGGCTATTCCGCCTAGCTATTGCGCAACGAGTCCGTCAGCCAGAGCTTTTTCACGACGTAAGACCTCCTGTGCTCGAGTCACAACCGGCAGCCCAGCTCGCTCCACGTCGCGCGTACCGTAAAGCAGGAGTCTTGGGCCGGGCAGCCGTTTATCCAAGTGGTGTAAATTTACCGGGGTCTGGGGAACCGTCTTTGTTGGCCAGCAAAAATGTAAAAAATCTTTGTACAAGTTTTACATCCCCCGGAGTGGGCGCTGAGGGGGTTCCCAATACGGCTCTATGGGGACCCGCGCGTAACATGGAAAGCCCCAAACCTGGCCCCGAGTGGCGCGAAGTGCAGCGCGGCTGGGGTAGCGAATTCGCGCGTAAGACGGAAAGCCGCAAACGCTACCCTAAAAACTCGAGTGAAAGGTGGTGGGAGGCCGACCTAAACCTAGAATGCCCCGCTCGTTTAAATCATGACTGCGCAGGAGTTATAGGCGGACGCAGAATCTCGCTCGTTTCTAATCGAGGACTCGAGGGAAGTTATACCTGGATGCCCTACCTCTGGTTCGCAAAAAGGGTTGCACCTGAGAGTCGTTCTAACTACCAGTTTTCTAGTTTTGGCCTGTCGGTTTCTGGTTTTGCTGGACCTGAAGCTGCCGGCGCTGCTGATACATGGATTGGAGCTGCTGAATCATCTGATCCATGCGCCCACTATTCTTCGATGCATCGCTATCAGAATCGCTAGCATTATTATTCTGCAGACTAGCCGACGCGGTCGATTGATTTGCAGCAGCGGATTGATCCGCCGCAGATGCGGGCGGGGCGGCTTGGGAAGGACTGGCCGAAGCGACAGGCTCGGGAGAAGGATTTTCGGAATCTACCGCGTTCGCGGCGTCAGAGGCGCCGCGTGGCATCCTTCGATTGGCGGCTCTTTCCATCAACCCCGTAGTCTCCGGACCTGTGGACTTGCTACGCGGAGTCAACACCACACTTCGAATCCCGTCAGCATCGTTTTCCGATGCTTGAATGACATAGTTGAATTCTGTGCCGTCCAGCAGCTCGCGAAGAACCTGGCGCGCCGGCCCCGGACCAAAGCGGACCCAGATGTGCTGATCCGCGACAGTGGTTGGAAGGTCAATGTCAGCTCCCAAAGCGGCGCGCAGGGCCTTCATGACTTCGGAAAGCGAAGAGTTCTCGGCAATGACGGTGAGTTGCCCGTCTTGGTAAGTTACCTGCGGGGGCTTCGCGATTGTTTGCGGAGCGCCAGAGGGGTTGAGCTGCGGAGAGGGCTGCGAGCCCGCTTCCTGTGGTTCGCCTGCCTTACACACGGGAACAAACGCAAGCGCTAATGCTATGGAGAACAGAAGCTGTCTGCACGCCCAACTCTGAGGGGTCATGAGGAGTGCCTTTCATACCGAAGACCCGGGCGACCGAGAACCTTGTACGTCGGTAATCTTTTGCGGAATGCGGCATTGCCTCGATCAATTCGGGACGAATACGTTATCGCCATTCACTCCGCGCGCGTTTCATGGTGCTCTTTGCACGTTTGGAACTCTTTGCGCAAGAACAAAGACGTCCAAAGTGATTTCGCTAGAAACCCAGCTCTGAAGCCCGTCACAAAATCGCATACCGGAGCAACCACACTTCGAAAAGAGCAGCATGCCCTAGTTTTGTGCATCCAGGTTTTGCGCATCCATCGAGAACTCGACTTTCCTGGTCGTTGAGATGCGAGTGCACGGCGGGTTCGCTCATTCCTCTTCGGCCAACTCGGCAAGAGCTTGAAAGTTGTGAACAGAGACGGCCTCTCGCCGCGTGCTCACAATGCCTCTTTGGTTCCAATCCGAGAGCAGCCGGCTGACGGTGAATAAGGTGGTGCCAGTCAATTGCGCCAATTCTTCTCTGGAAAGCCGAATCTCGAGACCTCCGTTGACACGGCGACCCAATTGATTCAGCACCCGGACCAGCTGATGACTCAAGCGCACGGAAACCTTTTCGGTGGAGATTTCGCGGTATCGTTCTTCGAGTTCGCGAAGCTGCTGGCAGAGGATGTGAGTGATATTCCGTCTTAGTTGCGGGAATCGCTGAGAGAAGGTTTCGAAAACTCCCGTGTCCCAAATGAGCGCGTGGGAGGCCGCAAGAGCCTGCGCCGTCGAGCAATGATGATCCTGGGGACACACTCCCAATGCCCCTACCACATCTCCCGGCCCCTTGAGTCCTAGAATCACTTCTGTACCGCTCTGGCCGAATTGCACAATTTTGGCGCTGCCGGAGGTCAACAGCGTGACCTGCCGAACAGGATCGCCTGCGAGGAAAATCCTGTCGCGACGGGAGAATTGGCACTCGCGCGCCGCCGATACAATCTCTCGGCCCTCGGAGGGGAGAACATTGGCAAAAAGGGGAGAGTGCTGAACTAAGGTCATTTTGCGGAAAGTATTGTTTTCTCGTGCCGCCGCGGCGGGCAGTGAAACCACCGCGCGCGCCGCCGCCACAGCTATCGGCGCTAAAACGCTGAGAGATCCTGTGAATTGCACTTCAGGCATAGGGTTCATCCTTATCTTGGTCTTGATCAAACGACTTTTGGAATTCACTAACTAACTAATGTACTACTCTTGTGTACCTTGCTTCGAGCACCCCGGTGCTTCACCCAGGGAACGGGTAGATGTTGCATGAGACGGGAAACTGGCTCAACCGAGTAAGAATTGGAAAGGTGACTCGGGTGAACACCTGGGCGGAAGGCCACAGGAGCCCCTACAACCACCATCGCAAAATTGGATACAGGAGCAACCAAGACCGCGAAAAAACAAACCTGCCTAGCCTTGTGCATCCGTCGAGAACCCTTCCTTCCTGGTGGTTGCGATGCGAGTGCACGGCGCGTTCGCTCATTCTGCTTCAGCCAACTCGGCAAGAGCTTGAAAGTTGTGAACAGAGACGGCCTCTCGCCGCGCGCTTACGATGCCTCTTTGGTTCCAATCCGAGAGCAGCCGGCTGACGGTGAATAAAGTGGTGCCAGTCAATTGCGCCAATTCTTCTCTGGAAAGCCGAACTTCGAGGCCCCCGTTGACGCGGCGGCCCAATTGATTCAGCAAGCGGGTGAGCTGGTGACTCAAACGCACGGAAACCTTTTCGGTGGAGATTTCGCGGTATCGTTCTTCGAGTTCGCGAAGCTGCCGGCAGAGGATGTGAGTAATGTTCCGTCTTAGCTGCGGGAATCGCTGGGAGAAGGTTTCGAAAGCCGCCGCGTCCCAAACGAGCGCGTGGGAGGCCGCAAAAGCCTGCGCCGTCGAGCAATGATGATCCTGGGGACGCAGCCCCAATGCCACCACCTCTCCTGGTCCTCGGACGCTAAGAATCACTTCCGTGCCGTTCTGGCCAAATTGCACAATCTTGGCGCTGCCGGAGGTCAACAGCGTGACCTGTCGCACAGGATCGCCTTCAAGGAAAATAGGCTGGCGGCGAGCAAAGAGCTTTTCGTGGGCAGCAGAAACAATTTCACGGCACTCGAGCGTGGAGATGTCTGAAAACAACGGGGCATGTCTGACCAAGACTTCCTTGTGGTTAGCTTCGCCTAAATTAACGAGACCTAGTGAGCGTGGGCGCACGTCCCCCCCAAGTCCTTCGGCATGTCCTGCGAGCATAATTCGATTATTCCTCCATCAATTAAATACGCTTGTAACTTTTGGCGCGTGCCTCAGGTTCATCCAGCCTTTGTTGGGGACCGACCAGCTCAGAGAAGGCACTCTGTGCAACATGAGAATAGGCAATTCACGTACCATGTGACTGTTCCTGTAAAGTCCTGGTAAAGCTTTGTGATGCAGGAACGTAGCCCGCGTGACAGGGCTCACAAACCAGAAAAGGAGTTCCACAAAGGGGAACTTGGTTTGCTTTGCACAGGATTTACACAAAGAAGCTGATAGGTTGGCGTAAGCTTAATGGGGGCTCGCTTAGTAGTACCTAGACCTGTGGATACGCACATCATGTGTCCAAACCAATAGACACGAGTCGCAAGTGTTCCGAACTCAGGGGTTTCCCGTGCGCTCTTGCCCGGATAGTCCGGTGACCTTGGCGGCTGAGGTGCCGTTCGCCTGTGCTCGAGGTTGCCGCCGCTCGCCGCTTGAAGCAGGAGCCGGACTGGCGGGGGTAGAGGGCGACTCCTTAGCTTTTGCGGGCTTGGACTCCTTGTAGCGGAGACCAATCGCGTTGTTCGTGCCGACGTCAATCATACGAATGTTTTCGTCGGTAACCTCTTCGGCGCGCACAATGTGTGGGGTGATGGCAAAGACGACTTCGTCTTCTTGACGTTGTTTGTTTTCTTGCCCGAACAGATACTTCAAAATGGGAATCTTGGTTAACCACGGATAACCGCTCAAGGACCTTGTTTCGTCATCTGTTAGAATCCCGCCGAGGAGGTTGACCTCGCCATCTTTCAGGCGCATTTCGTGTTCGATGCGCCGTTGTCCTATCTGCGGCTGAGTGATCCCGCCAACAGTCAAATCACCGTCGTGCGTAGAAATCTCTAGCGTCATCTTCAGGGTAACCTCGGAATCCGAATGAATATGCGGCGTAATGGTGATATTTACGCCGATATCTACATACGTGAATTGTGTGTTGACGAGCGGGACGCCGCCGACGCCCCCTCCGATGGCGGCACCGAAGGAGCCCGTGGCAATGGGGATGCGGTCCCCGATTTTCAAGGTCGCCTGCTCATTGTCGAGGGCCCGCAGCTCGGGCCGCTGCAAGACCTTGGTATGGCTGTCGGTCATGAGCAACTGGAATGAAGCACCCGGGAGAGGGATGACGTAATGGTTGCCGTTCACGGAACCTACGTTCACTCCTCCGCCCGTAGTTCCTCCGGCGACCGGCGATATCGTTGTGGACGTTGGCACGGTTGTGCCCCAGCTGTTTGTCACGGTCCTGGCAACCTCCATCACCGCGACGTCGATGACTACCTCGGCTTTGGCCTTGTCCGCATCCGAAATCAGTTTCTCCGCCAGGACCATTTGGTCCGGCGTGCCCCGCACGGTGATGGAGCTGCGCGTGGGATTTACTTGAATTCGATTAATATCGAGCATCCCCTTTAACGTGCCCACCACGTCTTGCAATTCCTGAGGTGTCGTAGCGTTTTGGAGATAGAAGGTCTTCAATACGTTTGTTTCAAAGTCTTTGCGCTTTGCTTCTGCGGCCACGAAGATGGCGGTTGGCGAGATAGGCCGCCACATGGTCTTTGATTCCAAGGCAACCATCTTCAACGCTTCTACCGGCTTCACTTCGTTCAATTCGAAGGTTATCTTCTGCGGCTTGTAGTCCAGGTCAAAGAGGACGTTAATTCCGCTCAGCTTGCCGATGGTGCGATAAATATTGTCTGCGGTTGTCGTGACGCGCAAACTGATGGGAGTATTGGGAGAGGGTTCCAGGTCTACGGGGCCCTCCGCTTCCGCGGCCAACTTGGCAAGCGGAGACTCAGCAAGCGCGGCAGCGTTGGGCTCGGCTTGTTTTTTGAGCATCGTGGAGGTTTCGCGGACTCCCTGAGCCGCGACAAAGTTAGTGTTATCAATCTCCGCGGCGCGTTGGAACTCCGCCAGGGCTTCTTGCAATTTGAGGCTGTCGCGAAGCTTCATGGCATTAGCCACATGCTGGGCTGCGGCAAACGCTCGCGAGCGCAGGTAGGCCGTGGCATACCTGGCGTCATTAGGTTTTAGCGTATAGGCTTGCTTGAAGGCTTCGAAGGCAGCGTCGAATTGTTTGCGCGACTCCGCGCTAACCCCTTTCTTATAAGCGCTTTTGGCCTCGTCGGGATAAGCGGCCGTCGAGAGGCCCAGAATCAGGATGCATGCCACCAAAAATCGTATACGCATCATTATGTCGTTGCCTCCCTGACAACGATGCGGGCCACCCTTCAGATACGCTTGCCCGGGCCCAGCTTGTAAAGCCCGCAAAGAGCACGTGAACCGCCACCAGAGGAGCTAGAGGCATGCGCCGTCATTCGGGAGCTCGGCGTTACTGGCTTCGAGCATCCTAGCCAGTTGTTTCAGCAAGGTATTTGCGCAAGAGCAAATGAATCCGCGGGATACCTCTCCATTAAGGGTTCTTCTTCTGGGCGAGTTTCTGGCGATGGAGATCGGAGAGGATTCGGGCAATATACGCGCGCGTCTCCTGATACGGAGGGACACCGCCGTACTGCGCCACTCGCTGCGGTCCTGCATTATAAGCAGCCAAGGCCTTGGTCACATCATTATGAAATAACTCGAGCAATTCCCTAAGGTAACGGGTTCCCCCTTCCACGTTAGAGACCGGATCCATGGGGTCTTGCACGCCAAGCCGGGAAGCCGTCTCCGGCATCAATTGCATCAAGCCTTTGGCGCCTTTCGGTGAGACTGCTTTTGCGTTGAAGCCGCTCTCCGCTCGGATCAAGCTAACGACCAGATCGCGATCGATTTTGTTACGGGTGCTAGCCGCGCCGATGACTTCGTCAAGGTCGGTGGCCGGGGCTGCGCTCTCGGAGTTTGAAGGCGGGTTTGCAGGCAGATCAAGTTTTTCGTAGCGGACGATGTCTGCGGTTGGAACATCTACGTAATTGTCAGAGGCCGGGGACAGGTAGAGCCGCGTCGTGGCGTTTTGGGAATCGAGGCGTTCATAACGGATGGTGAATCCATTTCGAAGGGTGGCGAGCCCAGCGGGAAATGCCGAAATGGCGGCCAGGCCAAACATCGCCGCGGCAATACCCAGCCTGTGTCGGAGCTTCATCAAAGGGAGCCTTGGTCTGTACCCTGTAGAATCAAGTGCTGGATTTTCAAGCAATGGCACAAATTTGTCTTTGTTGAGCCACAAACAGGTAGCAGCACAAGCTTTTTCGGAATTTCGGAAACTTACTTTCGCGAAGCATCCAACCAGTCGAAGTGCACGCCAGCCTTTACCGTATAGCCTGCGGAGGAGGCCAGGGTGATATGTATGACGCGGCTCTTGCAGCGCCATTCGGTGGTGGGCTGGCCAGTGATCTCTTCTGGTAATTTAATTCGCAAATCAAGGAGGGCGCCAACCCGAAGGGGCAAGTCCGTCTCTAGCAGGGCGCCCTGTTCGGAAATGTCAACCGATTTGCCATCGCGGGTGGCGCCCGAGGATCCCCAAACGCGGAGACGCAGGGGAATTCTCAGACTGTGACGGCTACTTCGCCGGCGCTCGGCGAGGTTATCTTTGCCGCTCAATGTGGGGCCTCCGCCGGGATAAGGAGAGAGTCCTGCCATAGAGCGCACTACTAGATAGCCTTCGAAAGGGTTTGTCTTTGCGCGCCGTCATACAGGGAGACGCAGAAATATACAATATGGAGCCAAGTCGGCCCGGGGGAATGCGGAGACCTACAGCTTGGCGCTCTTGGCGCTTGGTTTAGCCTTTATTTCCGGGCCATGACAGGCTTCGCACAGGAGCGGTGTAGGTTTATAGAAAAGCACCGGCTTGCCATCCACAACTTTGATGAGGCTGTGGCATTTGTCACACGCAACTCCCTTGTGGCCGCCCTCCAGGGGGAACTTTGTCCGGCTATGGTCGAAGTTCGAGGGCTTCCAGCGCTCGGCATTGTGGCAGGTGGAACAGTCCGTCTTTCCTTGCTGCTTGGCGAATTGTTTTGCATGAACATCCGCGTGGCATGCTTCGCAAACCAGCGGAGTCTCTTTGAACTGGATTTCCTTCTCTCCCGGAAGAGCTTTGTGGCAATCGTGGCAAGCGACCGATCGATGGACGCCAAGCAAGGGGAATTTAGTTTTCGAGTGGTCGAATCCCGCCACGTCGACCCACGATTTGGTGCTGTGGCAGGCTTCGCAGCCGAACTTCGTCCCATCCGGTCTGCGCCGTTCCTGCCGATCGCGGAACTCTCCATGATGCGGGTCCGCGTGACAACCCGTACAGGTTTTGTCTTTGAAGTAGAACGGAATGATCTTGTCTTTTCGTCCGGCAGCACCGACTTTATGGCATTCCGCGCAACTGACGGCGACGTGCGCGCCGGTCAATGGGAATTTCGTTTGTTTGTGCTTGGCGATGGTAAACAGAGTGCGGTGAAAATCCGCTACCGTATGGCAGGGCTCGCAGCGGTTCAAGTAAGGTTTTCCTGCAAACTGGCCGTCGTGGGCATCTTTGTGACAGTCCGTGCAACTGGCGAACTTGACTTTATAAATCGTCTCTTTGCCAGCGGGAATGTGGCACTTAGCGCATTCTACCTTTGCGTGCTTTCCTTCCAGCGGATACTTGGAAGTCGCATGCTCCTTGACGCCAAACAGCGAAGGCTTCCATCCCTCCACTTTGTGGCATTCCGAACACTCGCCTTTTTGCGGACGATTCGCGAACTGGCCGTTATGAATGTCCTTGTGGCAGTCCGTACAATTGGCAAACTTGAGAGGCTTTTCGAAGTTCCCGCTAGCATGGCAAGCAATGCAACTCACCTTGATGTGTTCCCCCAGCAGGGGATACTTTGTCTTGGAGTGATCGAACTGGAACGCCGGTAGGGTTTTCTTCCAGCCCGCCGTGGTGTGGCAATCCTCGCAACGCTTCTCCTTGAAAGCTCCATGGTGCGGATCCAGGTGGCAATCTGAGCAGTTGGCAAACTTCATGTCTCTGAAACGAACAGGACCGCCGGGTTTATCCGGTTTATGGCATTTCTCGCAAGCCACCTGGATATGCAAGCCCGTTAGCGGGTAGCGCGTTTTGGAGTGATCGAAATTCTTGGCGTCTTTCCAGTCGTTTACGTTATGGCAATCCTCGCACTTCTTTCCGAGCTGTCCTTTGTGGTAGTCCTCGTGACAGGCGATGCATTGGGTAGACGCCCCCAGAAAAGAGGCAGCAGGATTCTGTCGCTTCAAGAGTGCGCGGATCTCCGGGATCATGTGAGCCGGCGTGTGGCACTTCTCGCAAGCAACGCCGCTGTGCTTCCCCTGCAAGGGATACCCGGTAAGCCGATGGTCGAACTGCTTCTGTGACGGCTCCCAGTGGATGAGAGAAAAATTCTCGCCGTTATGGTCCAAGTGGCACCGAACGCAATCTTTGCCGTTGGGATTTTTCATCTCCAGGCGCGCGTGGTAACCGAGGTTTTCTGAAAGCAGGCGAGCAATTTCTTTGTGACAGTCGAGACACTTGAATGTCGGAGTGCTCGTACCAAATTGATGGCAGCTCGCGCATTGGGTCGTACCACTAAGTGACTGGTGAGCTTTCGCGAGGGGACCGGGTGAAATCTGCGACTTTGCGGGCGAAGCTAGAAACAACAATGCGGCAGCGAGGAGAGAGAACCTGAAAGTGGTCGAAAGAAAATATTGATATGAGGACCCGCTTGCCAGCTGCTCACAGGTGGCCAATGCACCCTCCGCAGTGCTTTATTTCGTGTCCAGGACGCTACAACCATAACATGCGGGCCCGGGATTTCTAAACCGCAAGGATTCGCACGCGTTGTCTATCTTAAAAGGTCCGGGTGTTCGTTGATCCTCCCCGAAGGCGGTGGTTTCAGGGAGGATTCCCGGCAAGCATTCTCCCAGAGGCCCAGCAAAAAGGAACCTGACCAGTGGAACAACGCGCTATCTGTACGGGGAGACTGTCCTAGGGAATGTTCACCCGTAGCTATTCCAATGCAGAACCAGAAAGAATCAAAAAGGCTGGAAAAGATAACGCAGACCTTTCAGGCCCTGGAAGGACTACTTAGCCGAATGGTTGAAGATACCGCCAAACTGTGAACGCACGGCGATTCGCGCGCTTTTTACCATGCAAACTGTTCGGCCGTGATCGCTCCGCGAGACAGTTGTCGGGATCAAAGAGCAACTCGACGGAAATCCGAAGGTTTGCTGTCTGGCGCGTATGGCGAAAGACGGATACTTTCGTTGAAAGCATCTTTTCATACCGAACTCAACACGGACTCGCGAGGGTTTCGCATTCGACGTGCTGTCACGGGATTCTCTGGAATGCGCTCGTGGGTAATAAGGCCCTACGGTCGCGACGTGTCCCGGCACCTCCTACAAGCAATTACCCTGTTCTTAAACTGAACTCCTGTACAGATGACAGCGTGAGGGGGCAAAGCGTAAACTCGCGAAATGGGGGATTCATCAGCAAAAGACTTTAGCAGGCGATACGCGCGCCCTGGCGAATTCGAGATTCCTAACTCGGTTCTCGAATCCAATTCGTTCAAGGAGCGCCTGGGCGGCGAGTTGAACTCCGACCGGAGGAGTCCCGCCCCCCTTGGCCCTGAGCGTCGAGTCAACAGTGAGTTAAGCCCGCTCCAGGGAAACCCAACCCTCCCGGCCGGTGAAGCACGCTCGAACGCGGAGGTAAACCAACCCCGCGGAAACCCTGCCCCTCCGCGTCGCGAAGTGCGCCTCGGCGGAGAGTTGAGCCTTTTCCGAAAAAATCCTGCTCCCCTTGCAAGTGAAGCCCGCGTGAGCGTGCCGGTGAACCGACACAGCAGAAAACCCGTGCCACCTCCTCGCGGCGAGCGCCTCGGCGGAGAGTTGAGCCTTTTCCGAAAAAATCCCGCTCCCCTTGCAAGTGAAGCACGCATGAGCGTGCCGGTGAACCGACACAGCAGAAAACCCGTGCCACCTCCTCGTGGAGTGCGCCTCGGCGGGGAGTTGAGCCTCTTCCGTAGAAATGCCGCCCCCCGATCCAATGAAGCACGCTTGAACTTGGGCTTGAACCAGGTTCGGATCCCCCCCGCCCCCTTGACCAGCAGAGAAGCAACTGGTAGTAGTAGGAGAGTGTCGGCGCGCTTCGAGCTTTTGCCTGAACCTCAGTCCCGGTGGAACCGGATAGGCCTGAGCGCGGTTGGACAATTGGCTTTCCTGGGTCTCCTACTCCTGAGCCCCATGATTTTCCCCCAGCAAATGCAGACGGCGCTCAGATTTGATGTTGTGGAGCTGATGCAGCCTGTCACACACATTAACGTTCCCCCCGCAACTCCGCCGCCCCCTCCGCCAAAGGTCAAGCCTAAAGTTCCGCCAAAAGAGCCCAAGCCGATACTGCCTAAACCCAAACCGGTGGAGCTTGAACCACCGGAGTTGAACCCCAGGCAGCCGCATGTCTTTCTGGTTTTGAAACCTGAGTTGCCAAAGATTCGCAAGGTGGAAGCGAAGGCGGTAGAACTCAAGCCGGTTTTTGAGCAAACCGAGATAGTGCTGACCACGAAACAGCCCAAGCGTCCGAAGGAAGAGCTGAAAGCTCCGAACTTCCAGCCCATGCGTAAGGAACAGATCAACGCTCCCAGCCTCGGCTTGGGTAGCCTTCCAGGGACGGTGCTGGCTGCCGTTAACAAGGTGCAGACGGGTGGTTTTGGCGACCCCCATGGAGTCCATGGCCCGGCGAATCCCAGCAAGGCCGCGAACATCAACCAAGCCGGCTCTCCAAATCTGCCTGGCGGCCCGGGCTATGGCAACGGCACCGGCGGCGCCCAGGGTGCGCGCGGAACGCTCGCGTCAACCGAAGGTCCCAAGAGCAATGGAGCCGGCAGCGGAGCTGCGACGGGAGGCGCGACCAGTGGCGTCGATATCCTAAGCAAGCCCAATCCGGCCTATTCGACCGAAGCCCGCACGATACGACTGGAAGGAGACGTGGTGCTTGAGGTGGTCTTCCTCGCGTCAGGCCAAGTGCAGGTGATCCGCGTGGTGAGCGGTTTGGGACACGGTCTTGATGAAGCCGCAATTCAGGCGGCAAAACTGATTCGCTTCCGGCCTGCGCAACGCAATGGCCAGCCGGTAGACTTCCACGCTCACGTGCGGATTGAGTTTCGGCTGGCCAACTAGATTTGGCGCCTGTTCAGTTCTTCCACATTGTTTTCACTACCACAGGCGCTTTCACTGCAAGGATCGAATGTGTAGTTCAAGCGCCTGAATCATCTCCGATTCAAGGCTGCCATTCGATTCTAAGGGCCAGACGTCACGCCTGGTTGCAAGAGCGTCCTCGGACTCGCCAAATCCATCGAACGTGGCGTTGATCGAGACCGCTGTGTAGCCGTCGTTTTTCTCGGTAGTCCGAATCTGAACCAGGCCTTTTCCGCCACGCCACTGGATTCGCGAATCCGCGAACGGCTTGGTATATTTGGCGAGACTTTCCTTATCGAGCGAGATGGTAAATGTCCACACCTGCTCACTCGCCTGTTGGTCCCTGGTGAACCATTGGCGTTCCCGTATGAACTTTTGGAAATATTCCTGGGCGTCCAGAGCCGACAGCCGCACCTCTACACAATTCGGCGGCGGAGCGTTGTCTTCTTTGCCGTGCCTCTTCTTCTCACTGCGTGCCTTTCTCGCTCCTGAACGCTCTCCGTTGACCGCCTCACAGGGCCGAATAGATGGGTCTGTTGAGGAAGCCGGAAAAAGGAAGGCAGAAGCAACCAGCAACGAGAAAACAAGCGGCATTCTTTCTTGCACCTGCAATAGAACGGCCCTTCTGTGATGCCTGTCGTTGGAGCCTCTTGCTCGAGCGTTCGGCCAGATCCTCGGGCCAAAAGTAGTTCAAATCGGCGGCCCCTCATCTTCGAGCCTCGCTGTTCCTTGACGGCCGCTGCTGATTTCCTCAAACTCAAGGCTCCGATGATTGATTTTGATGATGCGGTAGCGGCCCAGGACAATGTCACCTTCTGCGGCGATGTGAACTGTGTCCCCATCGGTCAGAAACGCGCGGGGTGAGCCGGATTCCGCCTTTCCTTCGCCAAAATATTTTAGCGGAAATTGCAGTGGCGGAGGCGGTGGGGGCGGTGGGGGAACGTAGTCGCTATCACCGGGCCCTGGCACATGAACAGGTTTTGGCGGCGGGGCAGGGAGGTCACGTCTAAAGATGTCGCGAGGGCTGGGCTTGTACTCCGTGTTCTGTGCTTCTTTCAAGCGACCCCAATGGATCTGCGGATTTTCCACTTTCATCGGCTTGTAATTGGCGGCAACCGTGGAAGCACGCACCGCTTGGGCCGGAGGCCGGCTGTAGAAATACCAAATCGAAGAGCCCGTCAGCATAAGACCGGCGAGCACTGCCATCTCGGCGTTTTTTTTGTTCTTCATCTCGTCAGGCCGCATTTTTGAAGTAGGACCTCAAATGCAGCACCACACGAAGGGCTCCGGCAACATTCTGGCCCGTCTGTTCCGAACCGAGGGTCAAACCATCAATAATGTAAAAGTTGTGAGAGCGCTGCAAACCGTTCAGAAATTCGACGACAGCTTTGTAATCGCCGTTAACCGTGACATCGAGCTCCACTTCAACGATGTTTCGGCCAGGAAGCTCCTTGGGGCGGAAATCCAGGGAAGCATTTTGTAATCCAGAACTCTTTTCCAGTGCCGTGAATTCGTCCGTGACGGCGGAGTAGCCTGCGCTGCTGGGAAAAAGGGAATTTTCGAATCGCTCACAATCCGCCTTTGTCTCGGGAATACTCTGTTGAATAGCCCGCGCACGTTGGACGTCCGCTTTGAGAAGTTTAATTTGAGCTTTCTGCGCAGCCAGTTCGTTTCGCGAAAACTTCGTGGCTGATTGCAGCGCATAAAGCGCCAAAAGCACATCCGCGGCAATCAGAATGGTCAGGCCGGCGAGAGTTAACTTCTTTTGTAATGAGAATTCGAACCTCATCACGCCCTCGAATAAACCACGGTAAGCTCCAGGACAACTTGGTCGCCGGTAGCCTGCCCCGTTGGGGCACGAACGGTCATTAATTGGAGATGAGAGAACACGTTGGATTCTTCCAGAGCGTGAAGAAACTTGACCCTCGCTTCATCACTGGCAGCTCCGATAGTAAGCTTCACGCTTGCTTGTCGGTTCACCTGTTTCGGCTCGATGCTTATCACGTGAACGCCGATAGGCAAGATCCTCTCAAGATCCATAAACATATTGGTCCAGTTGAAGCTTCTTGCCTCGATAATGTCATTAATAAAAGAGGCGCGGTCGTCCAGCTTGGCATTTTCTGGTTCTGAAAAGAAACGATCGAGTTTTTCCCGCTGAGCAATCAACTCATCCATTTCCCTAGAAACACTGGCACTCTCGGCAAAGAATGCCGTTTCCGCCTTCCGAAGAGCGTACACGTGCCAGGCAAGCGCCAGGCAAAGCGTGGCAGCGACCATCCCAATGATGGCGGAAAATACCCGGAAACGACGATGGGTTTCAAGCGGCTCTGTGGCTAAATTGACGTTGAGAATCATTTCCAGGGGGCTCCGAAAAAATGGCCTTAAGCACGATACCACATCCAGCCGAGTAGACCTTCCAGTTCACGTTCTGCCAAGGGGAGGGCATGTTCTGGGACCCGCCCGTTTGTGGAGGCCGACTGCAAAAGCGATTCGACCGGACAGTTAAACTCATCCTTGAGGAGAGGCAAGAACTCGGGCAACCGACTGCCTAACCCCGCAATGACCACGGACCGGATGTTTTCCGACCACGTATCCTGATAGTAGGCGGCCACGGGAAATATTTCGTCGAGCAGCGCTCTGGGCGTCAGCTCACGCCTGTTTACGGGCAGTTCCGTGCAGCGGTAACCGCATAAAATGCTCTCACGAATGATAGCAGTAGTCAGCGCGTTGCCGGCTACACGCACCATGAGCGTGGCCCGGTCATCGACCAACAAAGCGGAAGCCGCAATCGAGGAACTGAGAACAACCCCGGGGCGGAGCTTGGCCGCCCGCGCGACTTCTTCATATTCCCGGACAATGGGGAGCTTAGCCAGGGCCGCTACTAGGTTCACGCCGTCGTCCCGCGGCGCCTGCCGAGTGTAGGAAATGTGCATTTCGTCTACCTCGAACGGCACGCTCTTTTTCAGTTTCCAGCGCAGCAAGGGCACAGCTTCCTGAGGCGAACGGGGGAAATCTTCGAAATGCTGAACGAACACGCGGATCACCGGATCCGGCACCAGCAGGGCGGTATCGACCTCCCTAGCGCGCAGCCTCTTGCACACACTTTCTACAGCCGATTGAACCGCGGCCAAATCTACAATGTTGGCTTCCACTGCAGAAGGTACAAGGACGCCGGGCCGCAGCAGTTCAACCGCAAACTCCTCGACCGATCCTCCGTGCGACCACCGGACCAGGGATACTCGCTCGGGGGCAATCTCGATGGCCAGCGGAGGATGCGGTAAGGCATTGAACCACCGAGCCCAACGACGGACTCTCGCGCTCCTGTAGATCCCTCGCCGGAAGGTAGACTTGGTACCCAAAGATCTCACCCCGCTGATTTTGATGCCGTGTTGGCGTCACCAACTCGGGTTTCTGAACCTGACGCTGATCGTGCGCTTTTGCCTCTCGAACTCAACCTTACTTCCCCTCCCAAGGCCTCGCGGTTGCGGAACAGCAAACTCGCATAGCCTGGCTGGCCTGATCTAAGGCTTTTTCTTTGTATGGCTTACACTTGGCTTGACTTCAGGTTTTGCTTCCGCCTCGGTCCTAAGTCTCCAGAAATCGGCCTCGTTAGAGGCAAAGTCTTTCGGGACGTGTGATGTCTCTGGACGTACGACGTATAAATTGCTCTCGGTGCTTGCATACGCTTCGCGGGCAATTTGCATAAGGCGGTCGGCTATGCTTTCTCCCTCATTTCCTTCTAACATCTCGACCTTCTCCGACAGAAGGTCGTCATATGCCTTGAGTTCGGAGAGGGGCAAAAAAACAAAAAAAGTGGGAGCGGACGTGCCTTCCTTGGCTTGGTAGACGATCCACGGAACTTCCTCCTGCATGTTTGAGCGCGCCTGGCTCCAGAGCGTCATAGATTCCGCGAAATCACCTTGGTGCCCAGGGAAAAGGCGCACTTCCAAGACCCGCATAAAACGTGCTTCCGATAGATCAATGTTCTCTGCGGGGGCGCCTAAATCGTCGCGCCGCACAGCCACAATTGTGCGCTCGCTGGTAACCAGGGAATCGATTTCTCCTTGGGACTGGGCGAGGTCAGAATGGGCGGCGTAGAACTGCTTCCAGCCACTGTGAGCCTGCTGCAACTGCTCGAAGGAATCAAAAGGGTCGAGAGTAAGTGTTTGGGGCGCGCCGCTTAGCGATTGCAGGTCAATCCAGAAACTCGGGGCATCGAAACGATCGCAGGCGCGAGAGATAGCGGCCACTAATTTTCGGCGCTCGCCTGCCTTTCCAGGTTGGACTTGCTGCTGAACGAGGACAAGCAGATTCGGCGGCGCGGCCACCGGGTTGGCCTCCTTCCTTTCTTGCCCCGGTTCTTGCCCCGGTGAGGCAGATAGGAATGAGAGCCAGAGGAGCGTCCCCAGCAAGCTTCTGATAAGTTTCATAGAATCGGTCTCCAAAATCCAACACGGTCAGATTTGGCCGACTCCCTCGGGAAAATGTCATCTGCCAGTGCGGGGCATAATGAAATGACCGGTAGGTGTTCAGGGCAAGGGCGTCGGCTCTTCGAGGTCATGTTGGAATTGTACGGTCTTCTGACACAGGTGGGCAATGATGTATCGCAAAGTACAAGGCGACAGGTCTGTTGCAACTCGCTTGCGCAGATGCTATTTCGGCGGCTGGTAAATGTCATGCTCGACACCGATCCCGTAGCGGTTGATCGCCCGCGAGTAACTCTTATCGCGCCTCCTTGTTATCCTTGTTGATACTCGATCCGTTCCCACCAAGATTCTGGTAGAATAATTTGTAGGAATATTCGACACGATAAGCTTTTATCCCCTGGTTCGAGATTTGGGGCAATCCCGGGCCCAGCTCCGCCCCCTCTCTATTTTTGGCCGCGAGAAGTTTGCAGTCGGAAAAAGTGCGCCCATTGGAGCAAAACCCATGACCCCTTCCGCAGAGAGTCATTTTTGCGCGCGAATTATGGACCGGCGAGACGTTTCCGAGGACCTTTGTGTCCTTCGTATCAATCCCGGCGGTCCCCTTGCGTATCGCGCCGGACAATACATCACCCTGGGCATGGAGCGCGCTGGCGTGCGAACCGAGCGCGCTTATTCCATTGCTTCCTCTCCTTATGAAGATGCCCTGGAGGTTTTTGTCGAATTGGTTCCCCGCGGCAGCCTTACCCCTAGCCTTTTCCAGTTGAGCCCGGGCGACAATCTCCTGTGCCGCAAGATCGCCAAAGGCCGCTTTACGTTTGACTTTCACAGTGGTCGCTCCAACCATCTCCTTATCTCCACGGTTACTGGCATCGCTCCATTTGTCAGTTATGTTCGAACACTCTATCGCGACTGGCACAACGGTGGGGCTTCCGTGATTGGGAATCACAAGCTGTTTTGCCTGCAAGGAGCCAGCCGAGCCTTCGAATTTGGTTATCGGGAAGAACTCGAGCGCTACTCTTCAGAACTGCCTTGGTTTAAATATGTCGCTACCGTAAGCCGCCCGTGGGAGGACCCCGAGTGGCGCGGCGAGCGAGGCCGCGTGGATGATCTATTGAGGAAGTACACAGACAAGTGGGAACTACAGGGAGAAACTACAACCGCCTATCTGTGCGGCCACCCCACGATGATCGAGAACAGTCGGGGGACCCTAAAACGGGCCGGCTGGAAAAAGGAAGCAATTCTCGAAGAAGCTTACTATCAGGCGACCATCAAAGAAGCGGAAGCGAGGGCTTGAAGTTCTCGGTCCTCGGGGTTTGGAACCGCACGGCGATTCAGGCATGGGTTCGCGAACGTCGCCGGGGCTTTTTCTTCTGTGATTTGGCGGCTCTCCCCGGTTTCAGGGGTCTTACGCGCTTTAAGGCTTTGCCCTTGTGGATGGCCACATGGTCGGTTTTGTCGCTCTTGATGAGATATTGCGGTTCTTCTTTCGAGGCGCGGTGGACGTAGCCTTTATACCGGTAATCGGCAGTTAGTTTCCGCAGGATGACACCGCGCACTCGTCCCGCCTCAGAATTCCATTCCACATGATCGCCGCGCTTGAATATCTTTGGCATGATTTGCACTCCGCTGAGGATCGGGCTCCTCGGCCGCAAAACAAAGGGCGCACAAACAGAGTACAAGCAATGCAGCTATTCGCACTATGCAGGAGCAATCTCTCAAGTAGCAGGTTTGAATCCGACTGCGCGGTGTGAGAATCCCGGGACTTCGAGACTTCCATGGGCTACTTTGCGAATTCTGCGGTGTAAAATATGCGCTTGCGGCTATTCCGGGGGGAGCAGCTCACCTGAATGAGCAGCGTCCCTGAAGGAGAGGTCCCATGCATTTAGGGAGAGCGATCACCTTTGTTTTTGTCGCCGGATTCTCGAGCCTCATACTCGCGGCGAGAAATCAGACCACGCCGCCTCAGAAGGAAGTTACCTTCACCAAGGACGTCGCGCCAATCTTATACAAGAACTGCGTGGTGTGCCATCGCCCGAACGATGTCGCGCCCATGTCGCTCATGACCTACGATGAGGTTGTGCCCTTCGCGCGAATGATTCAGCAGGACGTGGAGCAACGAAAGATGCCGCCCTGGCACGAAGATCCGCAGGTCGGTGAATTTACAAACGACCCGCGCTTGAGCGACGCCGATATCGCGACGATCGATGAGTGGGTCAAACGTGGAATGAAAAAGGGCGACCCGAAAGACTTGCCGCCCGCCCCTGCTTTCGAGCCGGGCTGGCATATCCTGCCGGATGTCATTTTCACCATTCCCGAGTTTGTCGTTCCCAAAACCGCCATGGACGATTACGAGTACATTTACGTTCCTACGAACTTCACCGAAGACAAATGGATTCAGGCCGGCGAAGTCTTGCCCGGCGACCGCCGCGTGGTGCATCACGCCACGGTTTCGGTGATCGATCAGGCTGAATACGCCAAACACGTGGCGGAGCACGCCAAAGAGAATGCGGGTGTTGACGAATATCACTACCGCACCGGCAAGGTGTTGCATCTCCGCCCGGACGCTCCCGTCATTGACGACGGCTGTTCCGCTCCGGATGGCGGCGGAATTCCCGGCCATCCTTCCGGTTATTTGAATATCGTTCCGGCGATTTATCTGCCCGGCCACATGCCGGAGATACGGCCTCCAGGATACGCGCTGCGGATTCCAGCTCATTCCTATCTGCAATTTCAGATTCACTACAGCAATCATCGCGGGCTCGACGAGAAGGACCGCACGAGCATTGGGTTGGTGTTTGCAAGAGAGCCGGTGCAGCACGAAGTCGCGCAATACGAAATCTGGAACAATATGTTTCGGATTCCGCCAAACGACAGTAACCACCGCGTTACGTCTTGCTTCACGTTACCCAAAGATGTCATCGCCGTAGCCTACACCGCACACATGCACTTCCGCGGCAAAAGCATGACCACAAAAGCTATCTTTCCGGATGGTCACGAAGAAGTGCTGATGGACGTGCCGCACTATGATTTTCGGTGGCAGGAAAGTTATTTTTTGAAGAAGCCGTTCGTACTGCCGAAGGGCACTAAGCTAATGACGGTCGCGTATTTCGACAACTCCCAGAACAATCCGCTGAATCCCGATCCCTCCAAAGCGCTCCGTTGGGGGGAGCCGAGCGACGAGGAGATGATGGGTTTCTGGCTGCAATTTGCAGACCCGCAGGTCGTCACGGAAAAGGCCGTAGAAGCGCAAAAGTGAGCAAAAACGCAGTCCTTTGTGGGGAAAGATCCTGGGCGTGAAGCGCATTTTCCTGAAGCAAGTCCTTCGCGCTTAACAAGTTAGCGTTCCACGTTAAGGTAATTATGTAACTTTGCTCCGCAAAGCAGCTTGCGGCTGGATGGGGACCCTCAGAAATGGCACGACGCAACCCCGCGCTTCTCGAGATACTTCTGGTGATATTCTTCCGCGCGATAGAACTTTCCCGCAGGCGTAATTTCCGTCGCAATCGGCCGCCGGAATTTGCCGCTGGCTTCCAGGGCGGCGCGCGACTTCTTGGCCATCGCCTCTTGCTCCGGCGAGTGAAAGAAGACCGCGGTGCGGTACTGTGTCCCGAAATCCGGCCCTTGGCGATTCACCTGCGTGGGATCGTGGATCTGCCAAAATACGTTTAGCAGTTGCTCGTAACTCACCTTCGCGGGATCAAACGTCACCTCGACCACTTCGGCGTGCCCGGTTTCGCCGGTACACACGTCTTGATAGGACGGATTTTCCGTGTGTCCGCCGCTATAGCCCACGGCTGTGTCAAGCACTCCCGGGACGCGCTGGAACGCCGCTTGCACTCCCCAGAAGCATCCCGCTCCAAAGGTAGCAATTTCAGCCATCGAAATCTCCTCTCACACGCATCATCTAAGTTTTTAGATGCGCAAGGCGACCTGCTCGATTCAGAAAAGCCTAGCTGTCTACGATGCCTTCCGCCTTGCCGGCCCCGCAAGTCCTCTTAGCTTCTCTTGTGCCAGCGCCTTATACGGGCTGTTCACCGAAGCCGCTTGGGTGAACGCTTCCTTTGCTTCCGCACTCCTCTTCAAATTCAGCAGCGCGAATCCCAAACGGTATTGGTTCCGCGCATAACTCCCATCATCGGCCTTTACCAGCGGCGCCGCCGCTTTTAGATTTTCGACGGCCTGCGCGTTCTCTTTTTTCTCAATATTAATCTGCCCTAGCGAACTCAGCGCCAAGCCTTTCTGCAATCCTTTTTGCTGCGCCCACTGCTCGCCGGTCACGCCTTCGGGCTTGGCTGCCGTCTCCAGTGTGGAGATGGCCTTCTTCGCATAACCCTCGGCTTTATCCAGTTGCTCGCCTTTCTCGCCGTAATAATCGGAAAGCAGGAGCAGCATTCCTATGTTGTTCGGGTCCTTCACTAACAACCCGTTCGCCACCTCCAGCATCTTCGCGGTGTTCTGGGCCTGTTGATACGCTGTTGCAGCAACCCCCAGCGCCTGATTGGCAAACGTCGAATCTGGAAAAGCTTGCGCGAACCTCACGAGGAATGCCGCGCGCCTCGCCGGATCCTTCACCTGATACACACCGCGGAAGACGAGTTGCTGCACATAGGTGTAGCTGTCTTTATTGGCTTCGAGCGTGTGCGTCTGCTGCTCTTTCCACATTTCAGCCGACGTGCCTTCCGGCGGGGGCGCCGCTTTGTAGCGTTGCATGATTCCGCCCGCCTTTTCTCCGTACGAGATAAGCCGGTCCACGTCGCCTTTTTCCGCAGAAGCCCGTACCATGCTGATCGCGTTTTGGAAGCTGTCTGGATCCAGCGCAAAAACCTTGTCGCCGTATTCGAACACTTTGTCGTAATTCTTTTGGCTCAGGTAATAGTCCACAAGAAGTCCGTCTGCCAGGAGCGGATAGTCGCCTTCTTTTCCGATGCCATCGGCAAACTTTTGAATCAGCGCGAGTTTTTGCGCCGCGTCGGCAGTCGCATTGATTTCGTTTAAGGCGTGGTCCACGTCCGAACCCGCTTGAATCGGAACGTACTTGCCAATCTGCTGCGCGACCGAGATATTCCAACCACCAAGTAGAATGACTGCGCCTACAAGCCATTTAATGTTTCGCATACCATGCCTCCCGCGACCCCTCGAGGCAGGGGTCGGCTCTCAGCAATGATGGAATTGTCTGCATCTTAGTGCCGCGACGCCCGCCAGGCAAATAAAATTCTTCGACCGCACGGGACAACCGGGGGCGCACATCAGATTTAGGGAATAGAGTCATGCGGCCGGCCGTTTCTGCTCTGAGCGGCGTTGCCAGAAATCTTCGAAGCGTCCGCTGAGCTTGCTGCAGCGCAGGGCGATGATGGCGTTGGCGCC
>Ga0209577_10000645_pt1 | contig 34603 bp, 33 predicted proteins | sample GraSoiAngelo_109_FD_185874 | JGI IMG/M metagenome (GOLD analysis project Ga0209577, IMG submission 185874) | Grasslands soil microbial communities from the Angelo Coastal Reserve, California, USA - 14_0903_12_20cm (SPAdes) (version 2) | ecosystem: Environmental > Terrestrial > Soil > Grasslands... | reverse complement strand
AGAGAACGGGTACCGCGTGGCGCGAGCCGGAGCAGGCGAGGTGGTCAAGCGAAGGAAGCTCGGCATGTTGACGCGCGTGCTGGACCGGGTGCTCACTGAGGAGCGGTTCGCCGCCGCCGCCGGGGCGATCGCGCACGAAGCCGCAGGCCTGGATGGGCCCGCGCGCGCCGCGGAGCTGGTCGAGGCCCTGGGCCGCACGGGAAGAGCAGCCCCGTCCGTTGACGTTTCAGAAGGGCGGAACCTATAGTTACCGGCGGGTAACAACACGCCGGAGGAGATTTCCATGCGCGAAGCCGTGATCGTCGAAGCCGTCCGTACTCCCCTTGGGAAGCGCGGCGGCGCTTTGAAGGACGTCCACCCGGTCGATCTGCTTGCGAAAGCCTTGAACGAGCTCTTCGCGCGCACCGGCGTCGACCCGTCGATCGTGAACGACAACATCACCGGCTGCGTGTCGCAGGTCGGCGAGCAGTCGATCAACGTCGGCCGGAACGGCTGGCTCGCGGCGGGACTGCCGGATCATGTGCCGTCGACGACGGTCGACCGGCAGTGCGGCTCGTCGCAACAGGCCGCGCACTTTGCCGCCCAGGCCGTGATGTCGGGCGCGATGGATCTTGTCGTCGCGTCGGGTGTCGAGAGCATGACGCGCATCCCGATGGGCGCGTCGCTTGGAAACGGCTTGGGCTTCCCGTTCACGCAGTCGATCGCCGATCGCTATCCCGGCGGCCTGGTCCCGCAAGGCATCAGCGCGGAGATCATCGCCGGCCGGTGGGGACTGACGCGCGAAGACGTCGATCGCATCGGCTTGCGCTCGCAAGAGCTCGCGCAAGCGGCGACGAAGGAAGGCCGCTTCGAGCGCGAGATCTTCCCGATCAAGGTCGGCGAGAATGGCGACGTGCGCGTGTTCGACACCGACGAGGGATTGCGCGAGACATCGTTGGAGAAGCTCGGCAGCCTGAAGCCGGCGTTCTACAACGAAGAGGTCGGGAAGCGCTTCCCGGAGATCAATTGGGTCGTGACGGCCGGGAACTCGTCGCAGATCACCGACGGCGCGTCGGCGCTCTTGATCACGTCGTCCGAGAAGGCGCGCGAGCTCGGCTTGAAGCCGCGCGCGCGCTTCCACACCTTCGCGGTTTCCGGCGCCGATCCCATCCTCATGCTGACCGCGGTTATCCCCGCTACGCAGCAAGCGCTGACGAAGGCGGGCTTGGGTCTCTCCGACATCGACGTCGTCGAGATCAACGAAGCGTTCGCGTCGGTCGTGCTCGCATGGAAGAAGGAGCTCGGCGCGGACGACGAGTGGTTCGAGAAGAACGTCAACCCGAACGGCGGCGCGATCGCGCTCGGGCATCCGCTCGGCGCCTCGGGCGGGCGCTTGATGACGACGCTGCTGCACGAGATGGAGCGCCGGGGCGCGCGCTACGGTCTCCAGACGATGTGCGAGGGCGGCGGGATGGCGAACGCGACGATCCTCGAACGTCTCGACTAGGCGGCGATCATGAACGCTGCTCTGCGCGCGATCATCGCGATCGCCGCAGCGCTCGCCATCGCGTGGATCGGGTGGGGGATGTTCCGGTCGCTCCTACGGCGGACGCCCCGCAACGTCCCGCTGCCCGAACCGGAAGCGACGCCGTCCGACGTTCGCATCACCTACCGCTGTGAGGAGTGCGGCACCGAGCTGCTGCTCGTTCGCAAAGGTTCGGAGGCGCCGCCGCGCCACTGCGGCGAGGCGATGATCAGGCGCGAAGAGGTCGAAGCAGGCTAGCTATTCGTCGCGGATCTGCTCGGCCCGCTCCTTCAGCTTCTTGAAGTCCTTGCGCGGCCGGTCGTCGGACACCAGCGAGTCGGTCTTCGAGAACCCCCAGCCCTCCAACGACACGTGAACCCGGCCGGACCACGCCCGCTTCAGCGATCCGCCGCAGACGGCACAGGTGGCCGGCGGTGGGTCCGAGAAGCGGAGGATGTGCTCCTCGCGCGCGCCGCACGCTGTGCACTTGTACTCATAGACCGGCATCGTCCACACCTCTGTCCCCAGGTTGGGGATGAATGACACGACTGTAATTACCCGCCGGTACTACCGCCAGAAGATGCCGGTGAAGAACCCGCCGGCGATGAGGGCGAACCCGCTCAGCAAGCCCCACAACGGCGAGCCGCCGGGCAGGATCGAGAGGTAGTAGAGGACCAGGTCGAGCACGCCGAGACCGAGCATGCTCAGCATCAGGATCGGCAGCCATTTCGGCGACGGTTTCGGCTTCGGTTTCGGCGGTGGGGTATACCGCCGCCTCTTGGATTTGGAGACCGGCATGCGGGCTATAGTACCGGCCGTCCCCGGCGCCGGATAGAAGTTGAAGATACGCATAGGCTCGCTCGCGCGATTCGGTCCGCATCTCGCGGTTGCCCTGCTTGGGTTCGCGATCGTCGCCGCGGCGACGTTGCCCCATCCCGGACCACGCGTCGGCCGGCCGGCACGTCTTATCGATCTGATCGCCGCCGAGGACGACCGGACGCGCGCGCTGCGCAAGGAGCTTGACCGGCTCCAGACCGAGCTGGCGAAGCTGCAGAAAACCGCCGCTTCCGCGGAGCTTGCCCAAGTGCAGAGCCAGATCGATCGCCTCGGCCTTTACGCCGGGCTCGCGGACGTGACGGGTTCCGGCGTCGTCGTCGAGATGCGTGATTCGCCGCTCCGCCGCTCGCCGACGGGGGACCCGAACGACCTCGTCATCCATCAGCAGGACATCCAGGCAGTTGTGAACGCCCTGTGGGCCGGGGGAGCGGAGGCCATGTCGATCAACGGCGAGCGCCTGACGTCCGACAGCGCGGTGCGGTGCGTTGGAAACACGCTGCTGTTGCACGGATCGGTCTACGCACCGCCGTATCGCATCTCGGCGATCGGCGACCCCGGTGCGCTGTCTGCCATCCTCGCATCCGATCCGCTCGTCGAGCGGTTCCGGGTCTTCGTAGAGGACGTCCACCTCGGGTTCACGATCCGTCAGGCGGGCTCGCTGACCGTGCCGGCGTTCCAGGGCGTGGTCACGGCGACGAGCGCGCGCGCAACCACGTAGGGTTTGTCTGGTTTGGCCGGCCGAGCGGCGCTGCGCGACAATTCCTCTTCCGAGCCAGACAGAGGAACCCTTAGCGACGGAGAGCACAGTGGCTACAGAGCGCAAGACGAGCAAAGCGAAGAAACCGGCGGCGGGCGCCGGCCCGAAGCCGAAGACCGCGCGCGCGAAGAGAGCTCCGGCGCGCGCAACGACGCGGCGCACGAGGACGCGACCGCCGAAGGGGGCGTTGTCGATGGATCGCATCTGGGTGAAGAGCTATCCGCCCGGTGTCTCGGACACGATCGAGCTGCCCGAGGAGCCGGTGACCGCGCTGCTCGACGAAGCGGTGCGGCAGTTCCCCAACAACATCGCGACGGACTTCGAAGGGCAAACGCTGACGTACGCGCAACTGGGTCAAGCAGTCGATAAGTTCGCGAGCGTCCTTCGTGATCTCGGCGTAGGGAAGGGCACGCGCGTCGGAACGCTGCTCCCGAACCTTCCGCAGAACGTGATCACGTACTACGCAGCGCTTCGTCTCGGCGGCATCATGGTGGAGAACAACCCCCTGTACACCGAGCGCGAGCTCGAGCACCAGCTGAACGACGCCGGTGTCGAAGTCCTCGTCGTGATGGACCAGATGTACCCGAAGATCAAGCAGATCAGGAACGAGCTGCCGAAGCTGCGCGAAGTGATCGTGACGAACGTGTTCGACGCGTTCAAGGGCATCAAGGCGGTGCTCGGGCCGATGACGAAGAAAGGCAAGTCGGTCATCGCGCCCGTGCCGCGCAGCGAACCGGTTCGGTTCTGGAAAGACGTGATGCGGACCGCCAAGGGCGGCGTGCAGCAGACGCCGGTTAACGCGAAGGAAGACCTTGCGCTGTTGCAGTACACCGGCGGAACGACGGGCGTGTCGAAAGGCGTCATGCTGACGCACTTCAACTTGGTTGCGAACTGCGCGCAGGCGCGGGCATGGTTCACCGATGCGGAGCCCGGCAAGGAAGTCGTTCTGATCGCGCTGCCGCTGTTCCACTCGTACGGCCAGACGGTGTGCATGAACGTGGGGATCATGCTCGCGGGCAAGCTGGTCCTCGAGCCGAACCCGCGCGACCTACCGGCGGTGCTGCACACGATCGGTCGCACGAAGCCGACGATTTTCCCGGGCGTTCCGACGCTCTACGCGAACTTACTCGCACACCCGAAACTCAAAGAAACCGATATGAGCTCGATCCGGCTCTGCTTCTCGGGCGCGGCGCCTCTGCCCGTCGAGGTGCAAGAGCAGTGGGAGAAAGTCACCGGAGGGCGGCTCGTCGAAGGCTACGGCCTATCGGAGACGTCGCCGATCGCGACCGGCAACCCGCTGTACGGCAAGCGAAAGATCGGAACGATCGGGCTTCCGGTGCCGGAGACCGACATCAAGCTCGTGGACATCGACGATCCGTCGAAGGAAGTTCCCGCGCCGGGTCCCGGCGAGCTGTGCATCAAAGGTCCGCAGGTGATGCAGGGCTACTGGAACCGGCCCGACGAGACGGAGGAGGTCCTCCGCGACGGATGGCTGTACTCAGGCGACATCGCCGAGGTGGACGACGACGGATTCTTCAAGATCGTTGATCGCAAGAAGGACATGATCATCGTCGGCGGCTTCAACGTGTACCCGCGCGACGTCGAAGAGATCCTCTATCAAAACCCAAAGGTGCTCGAGGCAGCTGTGATAGGCAAGCCGAATCCTCGATCGGGTGAGACGGTGAAGGCGTTCATCGTCCTCAAGCCCGGCGAGAAGATGGACAACGACGAGATCAACAAGTTCATGCGCGAAAACTTGACCGCGTACAAGGTGCCCAAGGAGTACGAGTTCGTGGCCGACCTGCCGAAGACGATGGTCGGCAAGGTGTTGCGGCGCGCGCTGGTCGAGCAAGAGAAAGCGAAACAGGCGAAGTCGTAACGCGCAGGGTGGTACGCTCGGCGCATGCCGCGCGTGCTGGTGATCGATAACTACGACTCCTTCACGTACAACCTCGTCCAAGAGCTCGCCGAACTCGGCGCCGAGCCGACCGTCGCGCGCAACGACGCGTGGACCGTCGAGCAGGTGCGCGACTTCGCGCCCGATGGGATCGTCATCTCGCCCGGCCCCGGCTCACCCGAGAACGCGCGCGACATCGGCATCTCCAACGACGTCATCCGCGAACTGGGGCCGCGGATCCCGCTCCTCGGCGTGTGCCTCGGTCATCAGTGCATCGGGTACGTGTTCGGCGCGCGCGTCGTGCGCGCGCCCGAGCTGTTGCACGGCAAGGTCTCGCAGATCTATCACCGCGGGGAAGGCGTGCTCGACGGGTTGCCGATCCCATTCGAAGCGACGCGCTATCACTCGTTGATCATCGAGCGGGCCTCGCTCCCGCACGAGCTGAAGGTCACCGCCGAAACGCATGACGAGATCGTGATGGCGGTGCGGCACCGCGAGTACCCGATCGAAGGCGTGCAGTTCCACCCTGAGAGCGTGCTGACGACCGAGGGTATGCGGCTGCTGCGCAATTTCCTGAAGCTGACGGCGGAGCCCGCGGCCGTCTAGAAGCTAGTCGACGGCGTCGGCGTCGGGGTCGCGCTGGGCGTCTCCGAAGGAGGAGGCCCGCCGGTCGTCGCGACGAAGATCGTCACGGTCGAACGGTCGGTCACCTGCTGACCCGCGGTCGGATCCTGGCGGCACACGTTGCCCGGGACTTCCTGGCACGTGGAGATGTCCTCGTTGATGACCTGCGGATTGAGGTTTGCGCGGCGCAGTGCGTCTTCCGCGTCTTGCTGGGATAGGCCGGTCACGCTTGGAACGGTGACGAGCGGCTTACCCGACGAGACGACGAGATCCACGCTCTGTCCGCGTTGCAACGACCCACCGTTCGGCGTCTGACTGATGACGAGGCCGCTTCTCACCGTTTCCGAGCTCTGTTTCGTTACTTTTCCGACCTTGAGCCCCGCTGCTTGAAGCGCGGAGCGGGCCGCCGCTTCCGTCTTTCCAGTCACGTCGGGAACCGGGACGTAGTCCGGTCCGGAGGAGTTGATGATGTGAACGACGCTCCCCTTCTTCAGCTTCACGCCCGCCGCTGGGCTCGTCCCGATCACCGTTCCGGCCTTTGCATTGTTCGCGATCGGGTCGTCGATCCGAGGGTTGAAGCCCGCCTGGGACAGGATGTTGAAGGCCTGACTCGTCGTCTTCCCGGCCACATCGGGAACGTTGGCGAACTTTGGACCGCTCGTCAGACCCAGGATCGCCCACGCCGCGACCCCAAGGATCGCGAGGATGATGAACGTCAGCAGGATCAATCCGGTGCGGCGCCTGCGGCGCTCCGGCGCGTACTCCTGACGGACCACGGTGCGGACGCCGCGCTCCAGCACCACCGTCTCGTCGCTCAGCGGGCTGATCATCCCGGTCTGGTCCGAAAGCACCGGCGTCGCTTGTACCGGCCGCCCGTGCAGCGCGCGCATCAAGTCTTCTCGCATCTCGTCCGCGCTCTGGTAACGGTTGTCCGGGTTCTTCGCCATCGCCTTCATGACGATCGCCTCGAGCGCCGGCGGCACGTCGGGGTTCAGGCGGCTCGGAAGGACAGGCGCCTCTTTCACGTGCTTGTACGCGATCGCGACCGGCGACGAGCCGGTGAACGGCACCTGGCGCGTCAGCATCTCGTACAGCACCACGCCCAGCGAGTAGATGTCGCTGCGCGCGTCGACCGGCGCCGACTGTGCCTGCTCGGGCGAGAAGTACTGGGCCGTTCCAAGCACCATCGCCGTCTGCGTCACCGTGTCGCCGGACACCGCGCGCGCGATGCCGAAGTCCGCGACTTTCACCGCTCCTGCCGTCGTAACCATGATGTTCGCCGGCTTGATGTCGCGGTGGACGATCCCGTGCGAATGCGCGAACGCGAGGCCGGCGCAGACGTCGGCGCCGATCTCAGCGACGCGCTCGGGGAGGAGCGGCCCTTCCTCTCGGATGATGTCGCGGAGCGTCTTGCCCTCGACGTACTCCATCACGATGTAGTGCGTCCCGTCGTCGGAGCCGGTGTCGTACACGCTCACGATGTTGGGATGGTTCAATGCCGCCGCGTGCTGCGCTTCCCGGCGGAAACGCTCGATGAAATGGGGGTCCCCGCCATACTGAGCCAGCAGCGTCTTGACCGCGACCGTACGCCCCAGGACGCGGTCTTTCCCCAGGAAAACCTCAGCCATCCCGCCCGCACCGAGCTGATCTCTCAGCTCATAGCGGTCGGAGAGGACGCTGATGTTGTTCGAGCGAGGACTCACGTTTCCCCTTGGACGGATCGTCGCCATCGACCGTTCGACCCGTCGAGGCGCAGAAACGGTAGCACCCCGCCGGAGGTCGCGTTTTCGCGCTGGAAGGTCATGGCGTCTTCTTCTTCTCGTCGGCCAGTACTTGCACGATCAACGCTTTGGTGATCGGGCCGGCCACCTTGCCGCCGGTCGCGTTCCGGCCCAGTCGACCGCCGTTCTCGACGATCGCTGCGACCGCGATGTGCGGCGCCCACGCGACGAACCAGACGTCCGGGGGCTCGCCCTTGATGCCTACCTCGGCGGTACCGGTCTTTCCCCCGATCGTCACGTTGCGCGGGAAGCCGACCACGGTCCCGGTGCCGTTCTTGACGACGCCAATCATCATCGCCCGCAGCGCCGACGCGGTCGCATCGCTGTAGATCGTGCTCGACAACGACGACGCCGTGTTCTTGATCAGGCCGTTGTCCGGGTTGAGGATCTTCTGCACCAGGTATGGATGCGGGACCTTGCCGTTGTTCTCAACCGTCGCACCGACGACCGCCATCTGTAACGCCGTCATTCGAACGTTGAACTGGCCGATGCCGCTGTAGGCGGTCTGCGGGCGTGGCACCTGCGGCGGCACGTTGCACGCACCGCCCGGCACGGCGTCCATGCAGCTCTTCGCCGCGGCGATGTCGAAGTTCAAGCTCTTGTCGATCCCGTAACGCGCCGCGACGGCGTCGAACCTGTCGATCCCGATCCGGAGCGCGACCTGGGCGAACGTCGTGTCGCACGACACCTCGAACGCGTTCAGCATGGTGATCGGGTTTCCGCGCGGGCAGACGCCGCCGGTGAAGTTGCGCAGCACCTGATTCGTCTGCGGCAGGCGAAGGACGCTCGGGTTCGGGAACGACGTGAACCGCGTCATGTTGGTCTCGAGCCCGGCCGTTGCCGTCACGATCTTGAACGTCGAGCCGGGCGGGTAGCGCTCTTGCGTCGCGCGGAAGAGCAGCGGGTTGCCCTTCGCGTTCTCCAGCGCCGTCTTCGGCTTGACGCACCCGTCGCCGATCGGCTTCGTTATCAGGTTCGGGTCGTACGTCGTGGACGAGTACAGCGCCAGGACCGCCCCGGTGTCCGGGTCGATCGCAGCGACGGCGCCCCGCTGGTTGCCGAGCGCTTGCGCGGCGATCTTCTGCAGTTTCGGATCGATCGTGATCTGGAGCGTGTTCCCGGGGTTCTTCCGTCCGAGCAGCTGGTCGACGAAGTTGGTAGAGGTCGCAGGCTCACGCCCGGCGAGGTACGCGTCGTAGGAAGACTCGAGCCCCGCGCTTCCGCAGAACACGGAGTTCGTGTAGTAGCCGGTGATGTGCCCGAAGAGGTTCTTCTCGGGGTAGACGCGCCGCCACGGGTAGTTCTTGTTGCCCGTCGCCTGCGATTCGGCCAGCACTGTTCCATCGGCCGCGAGGATCTCGCCGCGTTTGACGTTCAGCTCCGCGGTTAGCAGCCGTGGGTTGCGCGGGTCCGTCGAGTACTGGTGGGAGCGCGCGACTTGGACGACCTGCAGGTTGATGAACAACGCCAGGAAGACGAGGGTGATCGCCACCGTCACCTTTCGTATCGACGTGTTCACGTCACGGCCTCCCCGTCCGAGATCCGTATCAGCAAAGCGATGAGTATGAAGTTCGCGAAGATGCTCGATCCTCCGTAGGAGACGAACGGCAGCGTGATGCCGGTCAGCGGTAGCAGTCGCGAAACGCCGCCCATGATCAGCAGCGCCTGCACCGTGATGATCACGGTCAGACCGGTCGCAAGCAGCGTGCCGAACGTGTCGCGCGACCGAAGCGCGATGTGGAAGCCGCGCGCGGCGATGAGCCCGAAGAGCAGAAGGATCGCGACGGTGCCGATGAACCCGATCTCCTCACCGATCGCCGCGAAGATGAAGTCGGTGGGTAGCGTCCCGCTCCGTAGCCCGGGGTCGATCAGCTGCGGGTGACCGAGGCCGAGACCGGTCCCCGTCAGCCCCCCGGATCCCAGCGCGAACGCAGACTGCGCGATCTGCCGGCCGGCGCCGTTGATGCCGCACTGTATGTCGGTGGCGCTCCACGGGTGCAACCACGCGCAAATGCGGATCGACACGTGGGCGAAGTGGTTGTACGCGTACCACACGCCGCCGCTGAACATGACGATGCCGGCGAGCGCATACGCGCTTCGGGACGTCGCGGCGTAGAGCGTGATTACGAACAGGGCGAAGAACAGCGTGGACGAGCCGAGGTCTCGCTCGTAGAACATGACCGCGAGCGAGAGGCCCCACGCAAGGAACAGTGGGCCGAAGTGCCGTGGAGCCGGCAGGCCGAGTGGGCCGACGCGCGCGGTTGTGATCGTCATAACCTCACGCTTCGAGGCGAGATACCCGGCCAGGAATAGCGCGAGCACCACTTTCGCGAGCTCCGCCGGCTGGAACGCGAGCGGACCCAGCCTGACCCACAACTTCACGCCGCGCCCCAGGGTGCTTCCGATCGGCGACAGCGGCAGCAGCAGCAGCGCGATGCCCAACAGCAAGAACGAATAGCGGAACTGATCGAGCTGTCGGTGGTCGCGGACGATCGCCAGCGTCGCGATGAAGGCGACCATGCCGATCGCGATCCAACCGAGCTGCGCGCTCGCGAGGTCCGGCGCGAGCCTACGGATGAATCCGTAGCCGAATCCGGCAAGCAGGATGGCGATCGGATACAGCAGAGGGTCGGCGGTCGGCGCCAGCCGCCGGATGGCGATATGGCCGAGGATCGCCAGAGCGGTGAAGGCGATCATGAATTTCGCCAGGTCGGGGGACACGTGCGACGAGCGCGAGAAGTCGACGAGCACGAACGTCGCCAGCGCGATGACGATCGACAGGATCAGCATGCTGAGCTCGGCGTTGCGCGGTCTCACGTTGCGCTCGCTTTCGGCGTTGCCTTCGGCGCAGGCGAGGGCGCGGGATTGAGACGCGCCTTTCCGGCCGCCGTGAGCGGAATAGTCGCGACGAACTCGCGTGCTTTCACGAGCGACGGCACACGGATGCCGACGGCGAGACGCGGCTGGAAGTACCCGACGACGTCGTTCTTCGTTATCTTCGTCGGCTCTTGTACGTGCGAGAGGTGCACCCCGGCGAAGGTCACGGGCAGGCCGCGATAGATCGCGACGCGGTCTCCATCGAGGCCGACGTAGTACGAACGATCGGCCCACGCCTTCACGCCGCCGTAGCCGCCGCCGATCAGTGCAGCAAGGATCAAGAGCCACACCACGAGGCGCCACGGGAACCGGCGCTTCCCTGAACTGGGGCGCGCGCGATGCGGCTTGCGGCCCGGGTGCGCCGGATCGCTGATGTCGATGAGGACGACCGTGATGTTGTCCTGACCACCGCGCTCGTTGGCCGCGTCGACGAGCCGGCGGCAGATCTCGTCGAGATCCGCCCCGGCGGCGACCTCGTCGCGGATCTCGTCGTCGCCGAGCATCCCCGTAAGCCCGTCGGAGCACAGAAGCAGCCGGTCGCCGTCGATCAACGTGATGCGCGATTCGTCGACGTCGACCTCCTTGTCCGCGCCGAGCGCGCGCGTCAGCACCGACCGTTGGGGGTGCGCTTCGGCCTGCTCGGGCGTCAGACGGCCTTCGGAAACCATGCGCGCGACGAGGGTGTGGTCGCGCGAGAGCTGCGTGATCGCGCCGCCGCGGATCAGGTAACAACGGGAGTCGCCGACGTGCGCGATGAACGCGGTATTGCCGGAGATCACGACGGCCGTCATCGTCGTCCCCATGCCGCGCAAGCTGTCGTCCGTCTCCGCTCGGTCGTGGACCGCGCGATTGCCTTTGCGGACGGCTTCGGCGACGCCCTTCGCGGCCGCGCGCGGCTCGGTCTGGTCGAGCGCGCGCACCGAGCCGAGCGCGAGGTCGCTCGCCACTTCGCCGGCGCGATGGCCGCCGAGGCCGTCGGCCACGGCGAACACGTGGTCGCCTGCGAAGCACGCGTCTTCGTTGCGTTCCCGGACGCGCCCCACGTCGGTCAGGAAGCTCGAACGCACCTGAACCGCCGTGCTCACGAGCGGCGGATCTCCGCGATCGTCTTGCCGACCCTGATCTCATCTCCGACGGCGATCGGGGAAGGGCTCGTCACTTTCACGCGGTTGAGGTACGTCCCGTTCGTGGAGCCGAGGTCTTCGACGAACCACGTGCCGTCTTTCGAGAACATACGCGCGTGCAGCGTCGAGACGTACGTGTCGTCGAGCTGAACGCGGCAGCTCTCAGAGCGCCCGAACGTGATCTCATCGTCCAGCGGGAACGTACGGACGGGCTTGTCCTGCTCGGTCACCACGATCGAACGGGGAGATCCGCGGCGCCGCGCCGGCGCTTGCCGCGCGCGCCCGTCGCGCGGCTTCGGAACGCGCGGCCCGACGAGGTCGAGGTACACGACGCGCACCGCGCGCGCGATGAAGAGATAGAGGAGGGCCAGGAAAAGGTACTTGAGGGTCGTGAGTACGATCGTCGGCACTTACGGTCTCCGGAACTCCAGCGTGGTCTCTCCAAAGACCAGCCGGTCGCCCGGCGTCAAGCGGTGGCGGTTCACGCGCTTTCCGTTGATCTCGGTGCCGTTCGTCGAGCCGAGATCGATCACGACCCACTCGTCTCCCTCCCGGCGGATCTCCGCGTGACGGCGCGAAACCCCGGGGTCGGCCAGGATGACGTCGCAGCCTTCCATGCGGCCGATGACGACGGCCTCCTTCGAGAGCGGCCACGTGCGGCTGGTCTTCCCGAGCTGGACGAGCTCCGCGTCGGCGTCGAGCGACATCTGGATGAGCTGCGTCTGGGGACCGGCTTCCGGCTCGGGCGTCGCCGACTCGACGAACTGGGCGGCGATCCCGAAGGTCCCGGCTTTGAACGTTGCATCTTCCGTGATGTGGATCTCGGGAGGTCCAACCATGCGCCAACCCTCGCTTGCGGCCGCCCGCCTGGCTACGGCCGAAAGTTCCTTCCGCAGCGTCGAGGAGATCTGGCTCAGCCGTTCGAAGTCCTTCTGCGAGAGGTTGAACTCGAAGGCGTTCGGCACATACGTCGCTCCGCTGGCGGCCGCCGTCTTCTCCTCTTCCATCGCGCGCACCATGCGTTTGCCCAGCTCGACCGGTTGGACGCCCCCGCCGGGAAGCGCGCGCGCGAAGAAGCCCTCGACGAGACCTTCGAGGCGCTTTTCGAATCCGCGGAGGAAGCTCACAGGTGACTCCCGGCTCGAGGGCCGTGACGAGGTGATTCTAACTGCTGGCGCTGGTCAACCGGCGTGCTCGCACCGCTTACCCTCGTTCCGCAGGCTGGTAAACTCGCGGTTCCGCCTACCCGGGATGTGTACGCGGGGGACTGGCGGAACATGGCAGACGCGCACGGTTCAGGTCCGTGTGAGCTTACGCTCATCGGGGTTCAAATCCCCGGTCCCCCACTCGGTTGAGCCCCTCGATGTTCGAGGGGCTCATGCTTTCTTGCCGTATGCGTGCGGCGCGAGGAAGATTCACGCGCCATGGTGGAGACGGTGGTCGTTCGCGGCGCGCGCTTATACGACGGGCGCGGCTTCGACGTGGCGGATAACGCCGTCGTGGTGTGTGAAGGCGGCCGGATCATGTATGCGGGCCCGGCGACCGGCGCGCGCGGCTTCGACGCGCTTCCCGGCGCGGTCGACGCGGATGGGCGCACGATCATCCCGGGCTTGATCGACGCGCACGTCCACCTCTGCTCCAACGGCAGCCCGGACTTCGCCGCCGACGCCCAGTCTCTGTCCGCGCACCAGGCGCGCGATCGGTGCGCCGAGGCCGCGCTGCGCGCGCTCGAGGCCAGGATCACGACGGTACGCGATCTCGGCGGGATCGGCCTGGTGACTGTGGACGCGGCGCGCGCGCAAGCGTCGGGCGGGCTGAAAGGCCCGCGCATCCTCACCGCCGGGCAGGTGCTGACCGTCCCCGGCGGGCACGCGCATTACATCGGCCGCGAGGTCGCGTCGGTCGCCGAGATGCGCAAAGCGATCGAGTCGCTCGGAGAGGCGGGCGCGACGGCGGTAAAGGTGATCGCGACCGGCGGCGTCCTGACGCCGGGGATCGGGGCACAGCAGTCCTCATTCCCGCCCGAGCAGCTGCGCGCGGCCGTCGAGGAAGCGCACCGCCTCGGGCTGCGCGTCGCAGCGCACGCGATCGGCGCCGAGGGGATCGCCGCCGCGGTGGACGCCGGCGTCGACTCGATCGAGCACGGCTGTTTCCTCTCCGATCCCGTGATCGGAGAGATGATCGGGAACCCGACGTGGCTCGTCGCGACGCTGTCCGCGCCGGAGCGGATCGTGAACGGCGGCACGGAAGCGCCGGCGTATGCGATCGAGAAATCGACGGAAGTGATGAAAGCGCACCGGAAGTCGTTCGCGCGCGCTGTGGAGCTCGGCGCGCGCATCGTGAGCGGCACCGACGCCGGCACGCCTTACAACTTCCACGGGGGGCTTTCGCACGAGCTGAAGCTGATGCACGAGTCGGGGCTCGGGCTGGAACGTGTCCTGACCTCGGCGACGCGCGACGCCGCGCAGCTGCTCGGCCTGGGAGACATCGGCTCGCTCGAGGCAGACAAGATCGCCGACTTCGTCCTACTCGACGGCGACCCGCTCAACGACGTCGGTGCCTACGCGCGCGTTGCGCTCGTCGTGCAGAACGGGCGTATCGTCATCGACCGGCGATGAACCGCGTGAAGGCGCACGACATCGAGCTCGCGTGGGACGAGCTCGGCTCCGGCGAACCGGCGATCCTCGTTGTACCGCAGTGGTTCTTATCGTCTCGCTCGATGCGCGCCAGCGCGCTCGTCCGCCGTTTGGCCGAGCAGCATCGCATCCTGCTGTACGACCGGCGCGGGACCGGCGCGTCGGACAAGCCGGGACCGCCGTACACGACCGCGCGCGATTCGCGCGACCTTGCCGGGATGTTCGAGGCCTTGTCGTTGGACGGCGTCGTGATGCTCGGGCACGGCGTGCGCGGATCGCAGGTTGCGATGCACTTCGCCGGCCACTTCCCGAAGCTGGTGCGCGCGGTCATCTGCATCGGAGGGACGCCACGGTGGCGTGCGGGCGCCGAGTGGCCGTACGGGCTGAACGACGGCGCCTGGGATGCGGCGTTCGGGAAGCTCGAATCGTCGAACGAGCCACCGCCGGGGGCGTCGTTGGCGATGAACGAAGACTGGGAAGCGGCGGGGCGGGAAGGGGCGCTCGACATATTGGTGCACACGCGCGATGAGGACCTACGGCACTTCTTGCCGAAGGTCACGCCGCCGACACTGATCGTGCACATGCGAGAGGACCGGTTGGTCCCGTTCGAAGCGGCGCAGTGGCTGGCGGAAAGCCTGCCGCATGGGGTGCTCGAAGTGTTCGACGCGCCGCGCGAGATCCCGTTCCACGCGCACGAGGAGCTGGCCGACCACATCGAGGAATTCCTGCGGACCGCCGGCTGACGGTTCGCTTGGCACGCGAGCGGCTGCGATAATTGCCTCCCCGCCTCTTCCGCGGGACCCAATCGCGAGAGGTCCAACGTGACGCATCTGATCGAACCTCACGGCGGTGTCCTCGTCGACGGCATCGTCGACGATGAGCGCGCGGCCGAGCTGAAGAAGCAGTCCTCCGACTGGCCGTCGTGGGATCTGACCGAACGGCAGATCTGCGACCTCGAGCTGATCCAGTCCGGCGGGTTCTCGCCGTTGCGTGGGTTCATGGGCAAGGCCGACTACGAGCGCGTGCGCGCCGAGATGCGCTTGGCCGACGGCACGCTGTGGCCGATCCCGATCGCGTTGGATCTGACGGAAGAAGCGGCCGGGGGGTTGGAGCCCGGCACGGCGGTGGCGCTGCGTGACCCAGAGGGCGTCATGCTGGCTGCGCTGCACGTGAGCGAGGTATGGCGGCCCGACTTGGAGCTAGAAGCGCGCGAGGTGTTCGGGACGACGGACGACACGCACCCGGGCGTCTCGTATCTGATGAATCGCACGAACCCCATGTACGTGGCCGGCGAGCTCGAAGGGATCCAGCTTCCTTCGCACTACGACTACCGAGAGCTGCGGCTGACGCCGAAGGAGGTCCGCGAGCGGTTCGCGCGCGCGGGGTGGCGCAAGGTCGTCGCGTTCCAGACGCGCAACCCGATGCATCGCGCGCACTTCGAGCTGACGTTGCGCGCGGCGCGCGACGTGGAGGCGTCGTTGTTGGTGCATCCGGTCGTCGGCATGACGAAGCCGGGCGACGTCGATCACTACACGCGCGTGCGCTGTTACAGGGCGATCATGCCGTCGTACCCGCATGGGACGGCGATGCTCTCGCTGTTGCCGCTCGCGATGCGGATGGGCGGTCCGCGCGAGGTGTTGTTGCACGCGATCATCCGGAAGAACCACGGCTGCACGCATCTGATCGTCGGGCGCGACCACGCCGGGCCGGGGAAAGGTCGTGACGGGGAGCCCTTCTACGGGCCGTACGACGCGCAGGAGTCGCTGCGCACGCACGAGGCGGAGCTCGGCGTGACGATGGTGCCGTTCCGTCAGATGGTTTACGTCGAAGACCTCGACACCTACGTTCCCGAGGACGAAATCCCTGAGGGTGTGCGCGTCCTCAACATCTCCGGAACCGAGCAGCGCCGGCGCCTGAACGAAGGGCGCGAGCTGCCGCACTGGTTCACGCCTCCCGCAGTTGCGGAAGAGCTGAGGCGTTCGTATCCGCCGCGCGCGCGCCAAGGCTTCACGGTCTTCTTCACCGGCTTGTCCGGCGCCGGGAAGTCGACGATCGCGAACGTGCTTCAGTCGAAGCTGCTCGAGATCGGCGGGCGTCCCGTGACGCTGCTCGACGGAGACATCGTTCGCAAGCACCTTTCTTCTGAGTTGGGCTTTTCGCACGAGCACCGCGACATCAACATCCGGCGCATCGGCTTCGTGGCTAGCGAAGTGACGAAGAACGGCGGCATCGCTTTGTGCGCGCCGATCGCTCCCTACGACGGGACGCGGAAAGCGGTACGCGCGATGGTCGAGAAGGGTGGCGGGTTCATCCTGGTACACGTGTCCACGTCGCTGGAGGCCTGTGAGGCGCGCGACCGGAAGGGCTTGTACGCGAAGGCGCGCGCGGGGATCGTGAAGGAGTTCACCGGGATCTCGGACCCCTACGAGCCGCCCGACGACGCCGAGGTGGTCATCGACACGGTCGACGTTTCCCCTGAAGAGGCGGCTCAGCAGATCATCCTTCACCTCGAACAAGAGGGATACATCGGTCCGGTGGAGAACGACCAGGCGTAGGAGGATCCATGAGCGCGATCCAGATCCCGTCCGAGCTGATCGAGCTGCGCCAGTCGATCCGCGACTTCATCGAGCGCGAAGTCAAGCCGGTAGAAGCGAAGTACGCGCAAGAGTTGCAAGAGACCGGCACGATCGCGAACGGCGAGGAAGAGAAGAAGAAGATCCGCCGGAAGTCGGCGGAGATCGGCTTCTATCAGCTGCACATGCCGGAGGAGCTCGGCGGAGCGGGGCTCTCGTACCTCGGTCAAGTCCTGATCCACGAAGAGGTGTACCGGCACGGATCGTTCCTCGCGGCGCGCGGCGGTGTGCTGCCGTCGGTCGAGGGGCCGACGCCGATCTTCCGCGTGGCGTCTGAGGACCTTCGGCAGCGCTACCTGGAACCACTGATGCGCGCGGAGAAAGAGATGTGCTTCGCGCTGACCGAACCGGAGGCGGGTTCGGACGCGACGCAGATCCGCACGCGCGCGGAACAGAAGAACGGTGCGTACATCCTGAACGGTCGCAAGCACTTCATCACGCACGGCGCTGAAGCCGACTTCGCCGTCGTCTTCGCCGTTACCGACATGGAGAAGCGCGCGCGCGGCGGGATCACGGCGTTCATCGTCGAGAAGGGCTGGCCGGGGTTCGAAGTCACGCGCCTGGCGCGTACGGCGTCGACGGTCGACCTTCCCGCCGAGCTGACTTTTGACAACGTGGAAGTCCCCGCGGCGAACGTCCTGGGCGAAGAGGGTCAGGGCTTCTACGCCGCGATGCAGTGGATCAACGGCGGGCGGCTGCACATCGCGGCGTCGGCGCTCGGGATCGCGCAGCACCTGTTCGACAGCATGCTCGAATACGCTCGGACGCGCACGGCCTTCGGCCAACCGATCGGTAAGAACCAGTACGTGCAGGGCTACGTGGTCGACTCGTGGTGCGAGCTCGAGAGCGCGCGCGGCTTGGTGTACGAGATGGCCTCCCGGATCGACGACGGCTCGGACGGAAGGCGCGAGGCGGCGGCGGCAAAGCTGGTGGCGACGGAGATGGTCGGGCGCGTCGCCGATCGGGCGATCCAGGTCTACGGCGGCAACGGGTTCATGACCGAGATGGGCATCGAGCGCTTCTGGCGCGAAGTGCGCGCGCAGCGGTTGTACGAAGGAACGAGCGAGATCCTCCGCACGAACATCGCGAAGACGCTGGGGCTGTAGGCTTAGTAGAGGCCCGCGCGCAATGCCTGCTCGACCTGATCGACGATCGCCTGAGGCCTTTTCAGGTCTTCCCACGTCACGTGGATGACTCTCCATCCGAGATTCGTCAACGCGTTACGTCTCTCCAAGTCTTGCTGCCACTGGGCGCGACCTGAGTGCCAGCGGTATCCGTCAGCTTCGACAGCGACTTTGGCCGCAGGAAACGCAAAGTCGACACGAGCGATCAGGTGTCCGGCAACGACGACGTTGTACTGAGCGACGAGACCGGGAAGCTTGGCCTTCCGCAGGATGCGCGCGACCTTGGTCTCAAGGACACTCTCTGGAACCGCACGAGTCGGGTCGCGCGAATCCAGTAGCGCGCGCAAATCAGCTACGCCTCGGCGTCGTCCAGCCTTCTCGAGCTGCCACTGCAATCTGGAAACGGACGCGAGTCTTCGGCGAAGAGCGTCATCGACCGCCTCCTCAAGAAGCTCGGGAGCAACCGCCCCTGCGATGTCGAGGATCGTTCTTGAGAGGCTGGTGACCGGGATCGCGTTGACGAAGGTACGATCGTGGTCTGGGATTGGCTCTGTCCAGTGAACCTTGTAAGGCGGGTTCCTTCTTCTTCTCGCTCTGTCGGCTGAAATCTCAATCGGCGTTGTTGTTTGAAATCCCGGCAGCTGCCACAGAGAAGCAGCCGAGAGATGGGACGCCAACGCATCAGGCCATAGTGAAAGACAAGCTGCCATCATCGTCGCGAATCGCGTCATTGGGCTTCCTTCGAGCACGAAGACGTCTCGATCAAGCCGGCGCCATCTAGCAGACTCCACCCGTCTTCTGATCGCGTCTTTCGATAGTCCAGCGGCGTGTGCCTGGGAACGTGAGAACACGCCATGCTGAGTGGCGGATAGCTCTGCGATCTGGCGATCTGGTGATCGAGGTGTGCACTCAGTGTCAAGAACGCGTCCCATCGCACACAACGATGCACGAAGGGGCGGGCGGGCGCGCCTGGCCGGGGCGGACTTGCGATGGTTGAGGCGAATCGATTGAAGTACCGGCCATGACCTCTCGCCTCGCAACCTTCATCACCCCCGGCGCCTCGTTGCAGAGCGCCGTCGACCGGGTCCAGCTCGCCGAGAAGCTCGGCTACGACGCGGTGTTCTCCACGCAGATCGGCGCGCGCGACGGCCTCATGACGCTGGCCGCCTATGCAGCCGCGACGTCCCGGATCAAGCTTGGGACCGGTGTCATCCCCGCGTTCCCCCGGCATCCCGTCGCGCTGGCGTACGAAGCCGCCACCCTCGATGAGATCAGCGGCGGGCGCCTTCTGCTCGGTGTGGGAACGTCCCACAACATCACGATGGAGAACTGGTACGGCATCGACATGTCGAAGCCGCTCACGCACCTGAAGGAGTACGTGTCGATCCTTCGCGCGCTCTTCACGACTGGGCGCGTCGAGCACCAAGGCGCCTTCTACAAGACCAACTTCGCGTTCATGAACTACGCGCCGCGTACGGACCTGCCGATCTACATCTCCGGTTTGTCGCCGAACACGCTGACCTTCGCCGGCCAAGCTGCCGACGGACTGATCCTGTGGGCGTGTCTTCCGACGTACATCCGCGACGTGGTCACGCCGCATGTGCGCAAAGGCGAGAAGGAAGCCGGGCGACCCGAGGGATCGTGTGAGATCGTCGCTGCGATCCCAAGCGCGCTTGCGACCGACGTGGAAGGCGCGCGCAACGCGTTCCGGCGCGAGTTCTTCACGTACATGACGTTGCCCTTCTACCGAAAGGCGATCGCAGGCGCGGGCTACCAACAAGAGCTCGATAACTTCGACGTGGCGCTCGGGAAGGGCGATATGCCCAACGCGTTCCAAGCGATCAGCGAGCCATTGATCGAGGAATTCGCTGCGATCGGCGACCAAAAGGCGATCCACCGCAAGATCGACGAGTATCGCGCGGCTGGCGTCTCATTGCCTGCCGTCGGAATGTTCTCCGGTCCCAAAGGTTCCGGCCTTGATCCCAATGCCACGCTCGAAGCGGCGATCGGCTGATGCGCGCGGTTCGGTTCTACGGCACCGGCAAGCCGCTCGAGATAGAGGACCGGCCCGTCCCCGAGCCTGGTGCCGGCGAGGTGCTCGTCGAAGTCGCCGCGTGCGGGATCTGCGCGAGCGACCTCCATATGTTCGATGGTTCGCTCCCGACACGCGGGACGCCGCCGTTCATCCCCGGCCACGAAGCGGCCGGCGTGATCACGAAAGTCGGCCCGGGTGTCGATGCATGGCACGAGGGCGATCGAGTCGCGATCTTCCCCGGCAAGCGGTGTGGCGTGTGCTCGCGGTGCCGGAACGGCGACCCGATCGAGCGCTGCATGATGCCGGCGAACATGGGGATCGAGTTCGACGGCGGCTGGGCCGAGTACGTCGCCATGCCCCAGGAGGCGCTGGTGCGCGTGCCCGAGTCGGTGCCCTTGGAACAAGCCGCGATCCTGTGCGACGCGGTCGGCACTCCGTTCAACGCGGTCCTCGATACGGGGGCGTTACGTCCCGGTGAACGCGTCGCCGTCTTCGGCGTCGGCGGTCTCGGGACGCACGGTGTGATGCTCGCGCGCCTGGGCGGCGCGTCGTTCGTCGCTGCGGTGGACACGAGTCCTGGCGCGCGCGAGCGCGCGAAGCGCCTGGGCGCCGACATCACAATCGATCCCGCGGTGCAGAAACCGTCCGACGCGATCAAAGAAGCGACCGGCGGCGAAGGCGTCGATCTCGCGATCGATTTCGTCGGCGCGAACTCGGTCTTGAAGCAAGCGGTCGCGTCGCTCGCGATCGACGGGCGCGCGGTGATCACCGGCGTCAGCGGCGACCGGATCCACCTCGGCCCGAGCGCGCTCTTCGCCGTCATGCGCAACAAGCTGCTGAGCGTGATGGGCTATCAGCGCGCGCACTTGGAAACGCTGATCGGCCTGGTGGCCAGCGGCCGGCTCGACGTGAGTGGGTCGATCAGCGCCCGCCTTCCGTTCGAGCAAGCCGAAGAAGGCGTTGCGATCCTGCGAGAGAAACGCGGCGACCCCATCCGCGTGGTCTTGACGCCTTAGCGCTCGTTCGCTTGTTGTTCGAGCATCCTTCGCGCGGCCGCCTGCGCTTCGGCGTAGACATCTTTCAGCGGACGGCCTGAGTCGCGCGCGACCTGCGCGCAGTCAGAGTACTCGGGCGAGATTCCGGCGACGCCGGCCGCTCCGCGCCCGACCTTCACGCGGATCGCGCCACCGGCGACTTCGACGGTGACGAACTCCCGCGGCATCGTCCACTTCTCTACAACGCGACGCCGCACTCCGAGCGTCGTCGTCTCCGCGAAGATCACGTCGCGCACCGGCCGCTCGGCACCTGCATCGCAGAGCACCGACAGCGTCGCAGCCGGCCGGCCGCGCTTCATCACGATCGGCGTCACCCACGCGTCCTGCGCGCCGGCGCCGAAGAGGCGCTCGATGACGTACTCGTAGAGCTCGGGGTTCATGTCGTCGATGTTCGTCTCCAGCAGCACGGCCGGGAGGGGACCGAACAGGTCCTCTTCGGTCGCCGGCTCTCCGACGAGCAGCCGCACAACGTTGGGGATCTCGAGCTCGCGCGTCCCTGCGCCGTAACCGACCGCCGCGAGGCGCATCGGCGGGATGTCGCCGTAGGACTCGACGGTCGCCGCGAGGATCGCGGCGCCGGTCGGCGTGGTCAGCTCGTACGGGACGCCTTGCGAGTACAGCGGCGCGCGCCGCAGCAGCTCGATCACGACCGGACCGGGGATCGGGAGCATCCCGTGGTCGGTGCGCATCATGCCCATGCCGGTCGCAACCGGCGACGCGTAGATGCGATCGATGCCGAGGTAGACCAGCCCGAGCGCCGTCCCAACGACATCGATGATCGTGTCCGCCGAGCCGAGCTCGTGGAACGGCACGTGGCCGACGTCTGTTCCGTGCACCGTCGCTTCCGCTTCCGCGAGGCGCCGGTAGATCGACAGCGCCATCTCGCGCGCGCGCTCGGGAAGCTCGGCGTTCTCGATCATCGACCGGACGCTGAAGTAGTTGCGGAAGATGCCGGCGTTCTCGCCGCGCACGCGGACGGCCGTTGCGCGGATCCCGAGCCGCTCGACGCGCGTCGCCTCCAGCTCGAACCCTTGGATCTGAAGCTTTCCGAGCGGCTGCTCGAGTGCTTCGAACGGAACCCCTGCGTCGACCAGCGCACCGAGCACCATGTCTCCGGCGATGCCGCTGAAGCAGTCGAAGTACCCGAGCGTGGTCACGACTTCATCTTCAGGATGCGCGCGGCGAGCGCCGCCGCTCCGAAGCCGTTGTCGATATTGACGACGGCGATGCCCGGTGCGCATGAGTTGAGCATCGCGAGGAGGGCCGCGAGGCCACCGAACGACGCCCCGTAGCCGACGCTCGTCGGGACCGCGATGACCGGGGAGGACACCAAGCCGGCGATGACGCTCGGAAGGGCGCCCTCCATCCCGGCGACGACGATCAGAACGTCGGCCGCGCGCAGGTCGGATTGCGCGGCGAGCGTGCGATGGAGGCCGGCGACGCCGATGTCCGCGATGCGCACGACTTTCGCGCCGAGCGCTTCGGCGACGGCCATCGCCTCGTGCGCGACGGGCAGGTCGGCCGTGCCGGCGGTGACCACGGCGACGAGGCCAAGCGGCGCGCCGGACGCCGCGCGCAGGACGATCGTGCGCCCGATCTCGTCGTAGCGCATGCCGTCGGAGAGGTCGTGCACGGCTGCGAAGTGCTCGGGGTCGGCGCGCGTCGCGACCAGCGCGCCGCCGGGGTCGGCGAGCATCGCGATCGCGATCGAGCGCACCTGCGCCGGCGTCTTGCCCGGACAGTAGATGACCTCCGGCAGGCCGGTGCGGAGCTCGCGATGCGTATCGATGCGCGCGAAGTCGAGGTCGCTGACCGGGAGCCGCGAGATGAACTCACCTGCTTCGATCGGAGTGACGTCGCCGCGCGCAACCGCGTCGAGGAGCGCAGCGAGTCGTTCGGCATCCACGGGGCGATATCCTAGCCCCCGCTGTGAGTCGGGACACCCTCAGCATCATCTCGATCGCCGCGGCTGCCGTTGCCGTCGTGGCGCTCGTGCTCGTGCTGGTCTTGGGACGGCGCGTTCGCCGTATGCGGCGTGCCTTGCGCGGCCGTCCGGCGGCGCCTAGATCCGAGCACGGAGGCAGGACCGAGGAGCCCGAGACGCTTGCGCTTGAGCTCGCCGGACTTCGCGAGGAGACGATCGCGCTTCAGGACGCCGTAGCGCTCGCCGTCCAGCGGGTCGGCATCGTTCGCTTCGATGCGTTCGAAGATCTCGGTGGGATGCTGTCGTTCGCGGTCGCGATGCTCGACAAGGAGGGGAGCGGCGTCGTGCTCTCGTCGATCAACGGCCGCAATGAGACCAGGATCTATGCCAAACCGGTCGAGCACGGGGGAAGCCGCATCAATCTCTCCGGAGAGGAAGAAGAAGCGATCAGGCGCGCGCTCGGAGCGGTGCGCCGGTGACGCGCCTTGCGTACTTGGGCCCACCCGGGACCTTCACGGAGGAGGCGTTGCTCTCTCTTCCTCAAGCGGAAGGTGCCGAGCTGGTCCCGCTCGGTACCGTGCCCGATGTGGTGGACGCGGTCGCGCTGGGCGAAGCCGCCGCCGGCCTCGTCCCGATCGAGAACTCGATCGAAGGGTCGGTGAACATCACGCTCGACGCGCTTGCCTTTGGAGACCGCATCCAGATCTGCGCCGAGGTCATCCGGCCGATCCGGCACGCGATCCTGGGCGTGGCGGGAACCTCACTCGATCTGATCACCGACATCTCGTCACACCCGCACGCAACGGCGCAGTGCCGCGAGTACCTCGCGCGCGCGGTGCCGAGCGCGCGCGTGCACGCGGCGAACTCGACGGCGGAGGCGGCGCGCGATGTGGCTGCGCTGGGCGACCTGGCCTGGGCCGCGATCGGGACGGAGCTGGCCGGGAAGCTTTACGGCCTCGCGGTGCTCGCCGCCGATATCGAAGATCGGCCCGAGAACGCGACGCGGTTCGTGCTCTTGGGGAAGGAGCGCACGGCGCCCACCGGGACGGACAAGACCAGCGTCGTCTGTTTCATCGAGAAGGACAGGCCCGGGTCGCTGCTCGCCATCTTGCACGAGTTCAGCGACCGGCAGATCAACTTGACGAAGCTCGAGAGCAGGCCGACGAAAGAGCGCCTCGGTGAGTACTGCTTCTTCATCGACATGGAGGGCCACGCCGACGAGCCGCCGGTCCAATACGCGATCGAATCGCTCCGCACCAAGATCCTCGAGGTGAAAGTGTTGGGGTCGTACCCGCGCGCGGAGCACCCCGGTGCTTGACCTCAAGCTGATCCGCGAAGATCCCGATGCCGTTCGAGCTGCCCTCTCGCGGCGCGGCGGTTCGTATCCGATCGACGCCGTCCTTGAAGCGGACGCGCGCCGCCGCGCGGCGCAGGCACGCATCGACGAGTTGCGTGCGGAGCGGAAGAAGGGCGACAAGCGCATCGCGACGCTGCAAAGTGCAGAGAAGACAGCTGAGCTCGCTCGGCTGAAGAGCTTGTCCGATGAGATCGCTGTCCTCGAAGCAGAGGAGGCCGCAGCGGCAGCGGAGCTCAACCACATGCTGCTCGAGATACCGAACATCCCACACGAGAGCGTGCCGCCGGGAATGAGCGACGAGGACAACGTCGAGCTGTATCGCGTTGGCGAGCCGACGGAGTTCGACTTCGAGCCGAAGGATCACCTCGACATCGGCGAAGCGCTCGGCATCATCGACGTCGAGCGGGGCGCGCGCACCTCGGGGTCGCGCTTCGCGTACCTGAAAGGCGCAGGCGCGTTGCTTTGGTTGTCGCTGAGCCGCTACGTGCTCGACGTTTTGCTCGCGGATGGGTTCACGCCGATGGTCCCGCCCGTCTTGGTGCGCCGGGAGGCGATGGAAGGAACGGGCTTCCTCCCGACGGACGAGCAACAGATCTACAAGACCGCAGACGATGACCTTTACCTCGTCGGGACGAGCGAGGTCCCTTTGGCTGCGACGCACATCGGCGAGATGCTCGATGCAGACACGGTGCCGATCCGTTACGCGGGTGTGTCGACGTGCTTCCGCCGAGAAGCGGGAAGCCACGGACGCGACACGCGCGGCATCTTCCGACTCCATCAATTCGAGAAAGTGGAGATGTTCTCGTTCGTGAACGCGTCCGGGTCGTCGGAAGAGCACGACAAGCTGATCGCGATCGAAGAGTCGATCTTGCGCGCGCTGCAACTTCCGTATCGCGCCGTGAACGTCTGCGCGGGAGAGCTCGGTGCGCCTGCCGCGAAGAAGGTCGATCTTGAGGCGTGGTTCCCCGGACAGCGGCGATATCGCGAAGTGACGAGCTGCTCGAACACGACGGACTACCAAGCACGACGCCTCAACTGCCGCATCCGAACGGATCACGGCCCCGAGTTCGTGCACACGCTGAACGGCACTGCGGCGACGAGTTCTCGGCACATCGCTGCGATCCTCGAAAACAATCAGCGCGCGGACGGTTCCGTCCTGGTGCCGGAAGTGTTAAGAGCGTACACGAGTTTCGACAGCATCGCGCGCGCGTAGCCCAGCAAGCCTATCGCGCGTAGGTCAGGCGTCCGTGACTAGTGCTGAAACGGTCGCGTTCTAGACAGCGATATCTATATCTCTTTTTTGTCGCTCCCCACAGACTGAACCAAAGGCCCGCAACTAGTGGGTCTTAGCTCACAGCCCATGGGGGACCCAATGAACGAATCGTTGCGAACGCGCTCCTTCGCTTCTTCCGTCTATACGTTGCCAGCACGGATCATCACCGTGCTGATCGTCACGGCGGTCATGATCGCCGTGAGCGGGCTTGCTGCAATCGCGCTGCCCGCGACGCAATTCGAGCTTGACGGCAACGCTGTCTCGAACGGACATGACGATTGGCAGAACGTGCTCGCCGGAACCGGCGGGGACTTCAACCATTCGTTCGTCACCGACGAGACGGGTGACACGACGTACTTCACCGGCGGCGGATCGAAGGACATCCACGACCTCAGCAGCTGGAAGTACAACGCGCTGGGCGCGCAGGACAAAGACGAGATCACGAACGCCTACTCGGCCGCGTACATCAACGCAGGCCACCTCGACCTCTACTTCGGCGCCGACCGCTTCGCGAACAGCGGCGACTCGACGGCCGGCTTCTGGTTCTTCCAGAACAAGATCAGCCTCGACGGAAGCGGCGGGTTCTCCGGGATCCACTCAGTTGGAGACCTCCTCATCGTCAGCGACTTCAGCAACGGCGGCGCTATCAGCAGCATCAAGGCGTACAAGTGGAACGGCAGCGGTCTCACGGCGTTCTCCGCAACCGGTGGCGACTGTTCGACCCATCTCGCCGACGCCTTGTGCGCGATCGTCAACCAGACGGAAGTTACGGCTCCGTGGGCGTACACGCCGAAATCGGGGACGGCTGGGAAATTCCCGGCCATCGGCTCCTTCCTGGAGGGCGGCATCGACCTTAATGATTCCAATGTCTTCGGCGCCAACGTCCCCTGTTTCGCGAGCTACCTCGTTGAGACGCGCGCGTCGAACTCGACGGACTCGACCCTGTCCGACTTCGCTCTCGGCAGCGTCAACACGTGCGGCAAGGTCACGGGAACGAAGTACAACGATCTCAACATCAACGGTTCCCGCAACAACGGCGAGCCCGGCCTCGAGAATTGGACAATCTCGCTAGTGGGAAACGGCAGCACCATCACGACGAAGACGGACGCGAGCGGTAACTATGAGTTCGACGACGTCGAGCCCGGCACGTACACCGTCTGCGAGACGATGCAGAACACGTGGTCGCAGTCGCAGCCATCGAGCGGCGCCGACTGCTCGGCACACGGCGGCGGCAAGGGCTACTCGATCACGATCGGGCTGGGCGACACGGTCGTCCGCGACTTCGGCAACTACCAGTTGCCCGATCTCGCCATAGACAAGACCGCGGACGCGGCGAGCGTCAGCGCGGGCACCGACATCGGATTCAAGATCAAGGTCACGAACAACGGCCCCGGACCGGCGAACAGCGTGTCGCTTACAGACCCGCTGCCGACCAAGACGGGCATCAGCTGGTCGGTCGCCGACGACGGCGGCGCGACGTGCAACATCGCGTCGAACACCCTGACCTGTACGAAGTCGGTGCTCGCGTCGGGCGCCAGCTTCACGGTGCACGTCACGAGCCACACGACGAAGGACAGTTGCGGCACGTACGACAACACCGCCACGGTGACCGCATCGCACAACGACGGCTCGCCGCAGGACTCGGCCTCGACCGAGGTGCTGTGTGCCAGCATCGCGATCGACAAGACGGCCGACGCTGGCAGCGTTAGTGCCGGCACCGACATCGGCTTCAAGATCAAGGTTACGAACATCGGCGCCGGGGCGGCGACCGGTGTGTCGATGACCGACACGCTGCCGACGGACGCCGGCCTGTCCTGGACCGTTGCCGACGACGGCGGAGCAACCTGCGGCATCAGCGGCGGCGTGCTCACCTGCACGATGGCGTCGCTGGATTCGGGCGCGCACTTCACAGTGCACATCACCTCGCCGACGACCAAGGCGACGTGCGGCACGGTGGACAACACGGCCTCGGTGACCACCACCAACGACGGCCACGCTAGCGACGACGCCTCGGTCACGGTTCTTTGCCCGGCGATCGATGTCGCGAAGGTTGCCGACCAGGGAACGGTGAGCGCCGGTACCTCGATCGGATTCAAGATCACGGTCACGAACACGGGCCAGGGTGACGCCACCAACGTCTCGATGACGGACACGCTGCCGACGAACGCCGGCTTGTCCTGGACCGTGGCGGACGACGGCGGAGCGACCTGCGGCATCAGCAACGGCGTGCTCACATGCACGATGGCAAGCCTGGTGTCGGGCGCGCACTTCACGGTGCACATCACGTCCCCGACGGATAAGACCACGTGCGGCACCGTGAACAACACGGCCTCCGCGTCGGCAGGGAACGACGGCTCCGATCAGGCCAGTGACTCCGTCACGGTGCTCTGCCCGGCCATCGACGTCGCGAAGGTTGCAGACGCCGACCCGGTCAACGCCAACGACCCCGTCGGCTTCAAGATCACGGTCACGAACACCGGCCAGGGCGACGCCACCAACGTAACGATGACCGACACGCTGCCGACGAACGCCGGCTTGTCCTGGACGGTCGCGGACGACGGTGGAGCGACGTGCGACATCACGGCGGGCGTGTTGACGTGCACGAAGGCCACGCTGCTTTCGGGCGCGCACTTCACCGTGCACATCACGTCTCCAACCACGAAGGCAACGTGCGGCACGATCAACAACACAGCCTCCGCGTCGGCCGGAAACGACGGCTCGGATGAGGCCAGTGCGTCCATCCACGTGCTCTGCCCGGACGTCACCATCACGAAGAAGGCCGACGCCGGCAGCGTGAAGGGCGGCGACGTGGTCGGGTTCACGATCACCGTGTCGAACGCCGACACGCAGACGACCGGAACGGCGTACAACGTTGTCGTGACGGACCCGCTGCCGAGCGGCTTGACGTGGCACATCGACCCGGCCGTGCAGGGCTGCTCGATCACGAGCGGATCGCTGACCTGTAACGTCGGTGACCTCGCATCGGGCGCGAGCTTCAGCGTGCACATCGTGTCTGACCCGACGACTGCCGCGGACTGCGGCTCGACGGTGCACAACACTGGCTATGTGACGCTGGACAATGGCAACGGAAGCAACGCGAGCGATTCCGTCGACGTGACCTGCCCGGACCTCGGGATCGGGCTCACGAAGGATGGTCCGCAGTACGCGCACGTGGGCGACACCGTTCAATACACCATGACGGTCACGAACGGGACCGACGAACCGCTGTCGGACATCGTGGTCACGGACCCGAAGTGCAACTCGGCGCCCGCGTACCAGAGCGGTGACACCAACAGCGACCAGATCCTGCAATCGGGTGAGGCCTGGATCTACACCTGCGACCACGTCGTCCTGTCGACGGACACCGATCCGCTGCTGAACACGGCGCACGTGGACGGGCAGGACAAGCTCGGGCGCCACACGTCGAACGACGCGTCGCACTCCGTGGACATCCTCCACCCGTCGATCTCGATCGTGAAGACGGCGAACCCGATCTCCGGCGGCCCCGGTGACCCGGTGACGTACACCTACGTGGTGAAGAACACATCGTCCGACACGACGCTGTTCAACGTGACGGTGACCGACGACAAGCTCGGATTCATCGGGACCATCGCCGTCCTGGCTCCGGGCCAGAGCGTAACCCTTCACAAGTCGACCACCTTGCCTGTGGCGGCGGGTGCCTTGACCAACGTCGGAACGGCGACGGGCGCAGACCAGCTCGGGAAGAAGGTCTCTGCCCACGACGATGCGGTGGTCACGGTCGTCTTGGCGATCCGGCTCCCGAGGACGGGCTCGGACACGAGGCTGCCACTCGAAACCGGATTCGCGCTCCTCGGGATCGGGTTCGTTTTCATCGGGATCGCACGGAAGCGTCACGCGATCGAAGATGAGATCGAGGCGAGCGACTCGTAACAGCGTCGAACCTATGAACGGCCGGTCGCAAAGCGACCGGCCGTTCATCTTTGCGCCACCATGCAGATGTGGGATACGCGCTATTCAGACGCACGGTCTCAACCGGGACATGCGTCCCATGACTAGTCCAACTCCGCAAACATCTAGTGCCGGATATCCATAGAAACGGGAGGTTCTCTCCTTCACCATGTGCACACGTTCGGCACAAGGAGTGCTGAACCGCTCGAGACCCCATCCGAGAGCGAGGACCACATGGCCAAGAACCAAGCGGTACACGAAGCAGGGATGCGATCGCGCGCGCTGAAGCTCGCCGGGCGCGTCTTCCCCATCGCAGGCGTCGCAAGCCTGCTCATCGTTGCGTTGGTGCAGGCGCCATCGCAGGCAGCAAGCGTGACCCCCACCGTTGTTGCGGGCAACCCGACGTGTGAAGACCTCGGCCTGATCACGGTGACCAAGTTCGACCCGCCTCAGAGCGGCGCGCAGTCCGGCGTGACGATCACGGTCACCGACAACAGCGTGGATTGGACGTCGACGGTTGCGCTCGCGGCAGTGATCGTCAAGGGCGGTCCGGAAGCGAACGTGTACTACTACGACGGCGCCACTTCGGACACGGATCTGACGCCGCCTCTGAACCTGAAGAACAACACGAACTACGGCCTGAGCCACGTCAACGCTTGTGTGGGCGACCCCGGCAGCACGACCGGCGGCACGACCGGCAGCACGACCGGCAGCACCACCGGCAGCACGACCGGCAGCACGACCGGCAGCACGACCGGCAGCACGACCGGGGCGACGACAGGCTCCACCACGGGCGACACGACCGGTTCCACAACGGGTTCCACGACCGGTTCCACCACGGGTTCTACGACTGGATCGACGACCGGAAGCACCACCGGTTCGACGACAGGGTCCACCACGGGCGACACCACAGGCAGCACGACGGGCAGCACGACCGGTAGCACCACTGGATCCACTACGGGTTCCACGACGGGGAGCACGACCGGCGGCTCGAGCGTCTTGAGCAGTGGCGGCTCGAAGGTCCTGGGCGAGCAGGTCACGAAGCCGGCGCGGGACCCCTCGGTCGTCGGAGTTCAGCTCGCGAAGACCGGAACCAAGTCGGTCGCTTTCGGAATCACGGGATTGATCTTCTTGGCGATGGGATTGCTTGCTCGGACAGCGGCGCGGAGAAAGGCTTCGCTTCTCTAGGGAGCTAATGGGGGCGCGCGCATCGCGCGCGCACAAGAATCGACCGGCCACCTAACACGGAGCCGGTCGATTCGCATTTGTGGGGGAGATGTGGGGCGCGCGCGATACGCTACGGCGCTGGAGGGCTACGGTAATTGGCAACCGGGCGGTCTTGAAAACCGCTGAACCGGTGATGAGCCGGTGTGGGGGTTCGAGTCCCTCGCCCTCCGCTAGCAGCAGGAACGTCGCTCAGGCGCTTGTGAGGACGTGAGACTGATGCACGAAGTTCCCACTATCGGGACGCTGATGAAAGACCTCGCGCGCGTTCGCGCAGGGACGCGATACGAGCTCGCCGAAGCAGTCTGACTCCGTTGATCGGTCCGGGCCCGTGGGTACTTGGGGTGGCTGGCTTCGCAGTCTTGGTTGAGATTCTGTCTGCCGGTTCTAGTTCGCCGAATGTCAGAGATTCTTGAGTGTCTCGATCACTTCCGCGCTGACTACAACACCATCCGGCCCGCACCGGGCGCAACGGGTCGCACCATCTAACGCGCTGACTTGCCCTTACCTCCATCGGGATGCAGCTTGTGAAGCGAGTGGGCCAGGATATCTTGAGTCAGAGCATCTTCCAGGGCGCGCTTGGGAACCCTGAGTTCCTTCGCGACCAACTGCAGAATGGGTTCCTGCCCCAACTTGGCTGGCTTCAAGCCAAGGTAGGGCGTTCTCTTATCACCGCGCTCGCCTCCCCGCATGAGGTGCGAAACGGCCGAATGGCTTCGTCCGATCCGTTTCGCCAACTGGGTTTGGGTGGTCCCACGGAGCTCCAAGTACTTGTTCAGCAACTGGGCCACCGCCGAGGATCCCAATTGGCGGCTGAAGACCCTGGTTGGTTTCTTCCGCACGTTCTGAGGCCCCTACTGAATAGGCTGCCAATACGACGCAAACTGTCAGGTCGAGTCTAATAGGTGCGAAGGTGACAATCGGCCTCCCGGCGTCCTGTTTCTCGAATGACCCAGGTGCCCTCAATCTTGTCAGAGCAACCCCGCCGGACCGACGTAGCGAGACGCGCTGGGCCCAATATCGGGTAGCGAATCCTGTTCGCGCGCTGTGCATAAGGGCATTCTTGTTCTCGATCGCCTTTGAGGATTATCCTAACGTCCGATCGAACAAGAGAGTTGCAGTACAAACTGGCTCGTGACGTGGCCAGTCGTGTCGTCCAATCGGGTCAAGCTCCGTTCCGGCTGCGGTCCCTGACTCAGTGGTGCTCTTTCCTGAGTGTCTTCTGTGATTGCGGCATTCCACCCATTCGGCTCTCGGCCGCATTCCCAGCAAGGATTGGGAGCGCGAGGTGGGACGAGTACTGATTTGTCACCGGGATCCCTACTTCCGAGAAGGCCTGGCCAAGGTCCTTCGCAAGCTCCCACGTGAGCACGTGGTGGCAGTGGGGGACAGTTCCGATGCGGTCGCCATAGTCGCCAACGCCCGTCCCGATGTGCTGCTAACCGAACTCGAGACGGTATCAGGACAAGGAGCTCTTGAGCTTTATCGAGATTTGCAGGAGTGGTGCCCTTCGCTGCAAGCGCCTGTGATTATCTGCCCGCCCGAGAGACTCGTGCCTACGATTACGATTCCTCTGATCGAACAGGGCGCTGGATGCATCATCGTCGCTGACGCCCAACCGGATGAGTTCATCTTGGTCGTATCGATGGTCACGCGAGGAGTCTGGCCCCGTTACAACCTCTTGGCCAACGATCTCCACGAGTTAGCTGGCTTAGTACGCAGAGGCATGGAGCCGTGTGAGCGTTGTGGTTACCAAACGCACATGCTCACGGCGCGAGAGCGTGAGATTGTCGAGATGGTTTCGCTCGGCAACTCAAATCGGCTCATCGCTCGAAGGTTGCATTTGTCGGAAGCCACGGTCAAGAACCATATGCATGCGGCGTTTCGCAGGCTGAACGTGAGCAATCGCGCGGCGCTGGTGGCCGAAGCTACGCGGCTCGGTCTGATCGGTTCACCGGCAGCTGGACCGATTGGCCTACCACTTCACTGACTTTCGATTACTCAATTCGCCCAATTGATTTAGTGAATCCAACTGAAATCCTCTCTAGCCTCTCGCCCCTATCCCGACCGTAGCTTCCCCCATCGACGACGCACGGAGCGGTCAGGAAAGGGGAAGCGACATGAGGAAGAGGATTGTGGCCTTCGTCGCCCTGTTAGGGCTGGCGATGGGGTTAGTGGCAAGCGTGCCGTCTCCAGCCCTGGCCTTGCCGAATAACCACTCGGGGTATTACGGCTACCAGCAAACGACCGCGCTGGATCAAGCGGTGTCGTATTTCACCATCCCCACCAGTTTCGATCAAAGCGGTGGCAACAGCGGATGGCTACGAAATGTTGGCTTGAACAGCAACTACTCCATGCTGTTCCAGGCGGGAGTGCAGGTTCAAAACTCTGCCGGCGGGATTCAATACCTTCACCCAATCATCCAGACATATCAGGGCGGCGGCGGCCCCAACCCGTGTCCGTACTATCGTGAAGACACGGACAAGTTTGCCTACGTCAATGACAACCTCTTTGCTCAGGTGATGGTGCTTGACAACACGCACTTTGACGCCATCGTGACAGACACTACCCAAGGGTGGAAGGTTCACATTGGCTCTCAGTATTGCGCCTACGCCTACCACCTGTACGGCATCAACGCTGAGTTCTTCGATGAGCGATTCGAGAACCTGTCTCTCGGAACCTGCTGGACGCTCACGTCGATCATGTCGGATGACTTCTTGTCACCCGAGGCTCACTATCAAGGTGAGGGGGGTAACGTCTATCACTTCCTGACTGCCATGCAGCCCCAGACGGAGACGACCTATGACGACGCCTTCGACGGGCCTGGAGGGACCGATGTAGTCGAGTATCCAGGCGCTCTTGGGCACAACGCAAACTTCTCAGAGAATTTCGTCTGGACCGGGGATCGAGACCCCTGCTAGCGATGGGGAACGCTGTTGGACGGGAGGGCTAAATCAGACTTGGTTAGCTGAGTCCCTGCCGGGATAGTGACGGCAGCGACGTAGCCCAGCAACTCCGTTTGTGAGGTAACGGCTTGGGGTTTGAGCTGGCGGCGGGAGACTGTCGCCAGCTCTACCATTTTCCGCTGAAGCATTGTGTCTCCAGCGACGCCATTGTGGATGTTCACCCTCGCCACGTAGACCTTCGCCGTGGCCGCCGGCGATGAGGAGCAAGCAGCGAGGGCAAGTAATAGGACTGCCGTCAGTCGTCTCACGCCCTTTGAGCGTACCGCCGTAGAGCGGGCCCGAACAGGGTCAGCGTGAGCTCGGCCGCCAGGGGCCGTGTAGACCCCGTCCGGGCAAGGTGATGGACGGATGTTTCGGTGCGGCTTATTTGCCGATTGCGACAGTTACGTGAGCGACTCCCAAGAGGATCTCCGAGCTGCATTCGAGGCCATCGGGCCGGAGCTTCGCACCATCGCAGATGAACTGAAGACGTGGCTGGGAGAGGTGTGTCGGCACCTCGGCATATGAGAGTCCGTCCAGGTGTGTCCGCTTGAATCGCGCTCCAGAGGCAGCACGATCAGTCCCAGCTTGTCGAGCGCTCCCAGAGAGCGAAAAGTCTCGATCGTGCGAGGCCCGCCGACGAGGTGGACATCCCCGCCTCGATTGGTCGCTCGAATCTTGTCCACCAGCTGCTTCGGGTCGCTATCGACGGTCACGAAGTCGGGAGTGCCGGCGGGGCGGTGCGAGCCGAGCACGAATACGTCGAGGTCTGCCCACGGCCATCGCTCGGCACCGATGGCGGGTTCGAATGTTGTGCGGCCCATCAAGACCGCATCGCAGGTTTGCTGGAATTCCACGAAGCCGTAGTTCCCGGGACCGAAATTCGGATCTACGAGCTGCGCCGGTCGTCCGTCGGGCGTCGTCACGTAACCGTCGATGCTTATGCACATGCGCGTACGGATCTGCATCCGAGTTCACCTCGTATCCGTGGCAGCCGGTTGGGTTATACCTCGGTACGACCACGGCTGGGGAACTCATAGCCGCGGGGCTGGATGTGAAACGGGAA
>Ga0209577_10000644_pt1 | contig 34620 bp, 28 predicted proteins | sample GraSoiAngelo_109_FD_185874 | JGI IMG/M metagenome (GOLD analysis project Ga0209577, IMG submission 185874) | Grasslands soil microbial communities from the Angelo Coastal Reserve, California, USA - 14_0903_12_20cm (SPAdes) (version 2) | ecosystem: Environmental > Terrestrial > Soil > Grasslands... | reverse complement strand
TCAGATTGTCTACGTCGTTCGCGGACACTTGAAAGTCACTCGTCAGGGAAAAACATTCGACATCCAAGCCGGTGACAGTTTTGTGGTTCGTGGCGGAATCGAACACGGCGCCTGTGCTTTGGAAGGTTCGCTGGTCATCGATATTTTTGCGCCGTGCCGCGAAGATTACATCATTTGATCATGCGCACCACGAGATCTGGGACAATTCGAATCATTGCCCTCGCCGCGCTCGGGCTGCTTGGTGCCACAAACGCAGGAATGGCCCGAGTAGCACCGGATCCCGCATTTATCGACACTAAACTAGGTCGTGGGGCTCGTGGAGCAATCCCTTTGCAATTGGAATTAGTGGTCCGGCCACATCATCATTGACCGAGCTCATCCGTTGCGCTGGAGAATCGAGGTCACTACTGAAAAGGGCGACCGTTGAAATGCCCCAGAGGTTTTGAAGGGAAGAAATTCTCCGTTTTCTGGAATGGCTCATTCCGGCAGATCATTCCCAGCCTCAAATGGTGCGGCACTCCTCCGAGAAGCCCATCCTATGGCCCGGTCCATTCGCCCAAGCCTGGTGGCCATAAACGCTTCATCGCGCTCGAATCCGCAGCCGCCGACCCGCGTATCGAAGCCGTCGTTGCCGAAGCCTCCTTCGCGAACCTCCGCGATGCGGCTTACGACTACGCTGGTCTGCGAAGATACCCGCGGCTCGGCAAAACAATCTTCGCACCCGGCACTTGGACGCTGCTATATCGCGACGAAAAACTCGCTGGATTTCCCGTTGCGGAAGTTTCGCCACAAAAAGCCGTCGCCGCTCGCTCGTTTCCCGTACTGCTCATCTGTGACGAAAAAGATGAAGCGCTCCCTTGCCGCCATTCGGAAATGATTTACGCCGCCGCCCGCGGCCCCAAACAACTCTGGATGGTCCCTCACGCATCCCACACTGCCGCCTACGGCTTTGCACCCGAAGAATTCCGCCGCCGTGTCCTCTCTTTCTTCGCAGCGTACTGTTGTGCTGCCCCCTAGCTCAAAACAGCAAGCGCGCGGTCGTCGTCCTACGGACACAGCAGTCCGTTTTCAGTTCTTAGTTCTTAGTTTTTGACTTTCATTCCTAGAAGAGTTGTATCGGCAGGCTCAGTCGTTTCTCCAACTTCTAGTTACTGTTTTTCTATTCTATTTGCCGCTCAGGGCACGCCATGCTACCGCGCTTCCCATTCCTGGCTTAGCCGGCGCACGGTTTCACGCAAGCGCAAGGGCAGCGCGGCAATCGTTTCGAGCCGCGGTGTTCGGCCAGGTCGGCTGCTCGTCATCTACGATGAGAAGATGCATCGGGGCAACCTCGCTGAGGACCGCTGCTTCCTCAGTCCCGACAGGCATCCGGAAAGTCTCCAACGGGCGATTTTCTCTGCATCTCAAGTTCCGTTTCATAAAATCCCCCGAAATCTATTTATATATTGAGTCGCTATCTTCTTGGCAAGTTCCACTTGGGGATTCAATGCCGACCTTGACTCCTTTTTCGTCCCAATTCGGGAACGGGCCGCGCGGAGATCTCGGCAAGAGCCCACTCCTAAAACGAAGCGGGCTCCCTCAAAACTTCTAGGAAGGAGCGCGCCTGTTTGCTCTCGGATGTTGTTGAGTTCGCTCGCCGCGAGCTACGAGCCTTCCCCGGCGACGATGCCTTCTGCTATGCCTTGGCCGCTACGGCTTGGCCTTCTTCGCCGCGGCTGGAGCTGTCGTTTTCCTCTTGGGTGTTTCGCCGCCGCCTCTGCTGAGCAGCGTCAAGGCATCCTTGGCACTGAAGGGGAAGCGCCGAACGGACTGTTCACCGGTGGTGCTCAGAGTGACGTCGACGCGCCGGTTGTTGGCCAGGCGCACGGTCAGCAGGTTTTTCAGGATCCTCTGCTTTTCGGCCGGGGTGATGTCCGTATCGGCTTCGATCAGCTTCTTCACCTCTTCGGAGGTCATGTTCTTTTCAAAGCCAAACGCCCGCGTCTCGAGATGGTCGGCGGGCACGTCCTTCTCAGCGAGGTAGCTCTTGGTGCGTTCCACGCGCCGCCCGGAGAGTTTGACGTTGTAGTCTTTGGCTCCGCGAGTGTCCGCGTGGCCTTCGAGAATCAAGTGGGCGTCCGGCCTATACGTCAGATACTGCTTGAAGTCGCTCGCCAACGTATCCAGTGTCGCTTCCTGGCTGGGCAGCAACCCTCCCGTCGGTTTCGCCACCGTGGGCTGGGCTGTCGGGAAGTAAATGCTGTGCAACGCCAGCTTAGCTTCCAGTTGCTTGATCTGCGGGGGCTCCTTCACTTGCACGTTGCCTGAAGCATCGGCGGTGCCGCCACGGCCGTCGTTCACCGCGCACTTCACATCGTAACTCCCAGGCTGGAGGCCGGTGGCATCAAACTGCACATTCGAGCCGCTCCCCACGATCTGTCCTCCGGTCGTCGTGTAGCTGTAGATCAGCGGATCGTTGTCCGGGTCGCTGCCGTTGCAAGTGACGCCGGTGCGCTCGCCCGGCAGAATCGGGCTGTGCTCGATGGAAAGTGCGGCGGTCGGTGGATGATTGGGCTTTTCCTCTACCTTGATGTCCGCCGCGCAGGACGCCGTCCCGCCTTTACCGTCATCTACTTTCACGTTGACGGTGTAGGAACCAACGCCTACACCCGACGAATTCCAACGCGACTCCGGGCCCGTGCCCTCCACCACACCGCCCGTCGCCGTGTAGCTGTAGGTCAGTGGATCGTTATCGGGGTCGCTGGCGTTCACGTGTACAGCCACGCTGTCGCCCGAGCCGGCATACACCGAGGCCGGGCTCACCGAGCACGCCGCCACCGGCGCGTGGTTCGGCGGAGGCGGCGGATTCGGAATTCCGAACCGCAACACCAGGCCGGTACCGGCGCGGAAGCTATTTTGCCGCCCGGTGGCCGTAACCGCGGGGCCCGAAAAACTGGTCATGAGGTAATCCAACTGGGCCACGCGCCAGGCGACGTTCTTCGTCAGGACCATATCGATGCCGCCGCCCGCCGCCATGGCGAATACATTTTGCTCGGCACCACGGGTAATCTGGCTGGTTGCTCGCGCATCTCCTACCAAGAACTCACCGAAGGGAACAAAATAATCGAACTTACGCAAGTTCAGTCGCGGACCGAACAGATAGCTGCTTATTCCGCCGCGAACCGAATCATTGTTTCCCGTTAGGGGGAATATGTTTCGTTTGGACGCGTAAGATCCCACCTCGCCGGTCAGACCGACCCATCTTGAGGCATTGTAAGTAAACGATCCCGATGCCCCATGGTTGTCGAAATTCGTGAAAGGATCGCCGGGCCCAAAATTTATATAGTCGTACATTCCCGCGAGCTCATACCGGGGGACGAGCATGCCTGGTGGACGGGTGTCCGCAGCGGCGACTGACGGTCCTGGGAAGGGGGTCGGCCGCGGCGTCCGCGGCAACGCGAATACGCCCTTCGCCGCTATTGGCTTGTTGCTCCCCGCGGCTTTGCCGGGAGCCGCGCTCTTCTCCGCAGCCGTCGCAGCGTTCGGGGTATCATCGCCCGCTCCGCTGTTCTTCTGCTGAGCGCACAGCGGCAAAGCCAAAAGCGCACTCATCGCGAGTGTCGCACACCAATTGCGCATCTATTTCCCCCTGAGCTTTATCCATCTGATCCCGTTTGGTTTACGCGCCCGCCTGCCGACCGCTCGCTGTTCTTGGCGGGCCCCGTTGGGCGCATCGCAGCTCTTGGAACTTGTTGCCTCTTCCTCCGCAGGTACCCGCACACCCCTGTCCGGAACAATGGAGAAACCTAAAGAAGAAAAAGGACGCGGCGCAGTAAGGTTATTCCAGAATTCGCTTTTGGTGCAACTACTTCCTCGCTTCCCGAGCAGGCTCCTTGGCCGCGCGGCTTTACCTGTCGCCTGAAGTCAATGGATCACCCCGGCCACAGCTCATAGGTCATGGCTCTCCTTGGCGTTGCGCTCAACTGCCCGACTGTCAACTTTCCCATCCTGCGCTACACTTCTCCTCTTATGAACTCGATTACCACGCTCGACAACCTCTGGATGGGGCGGCCCCGTTCCATTGCCGCGGGCCTTCTGGAATCGGACGGCCACAGCGCCGTGGTCGACCCGGGCCCGGGCTCCACGCTCGAGACCTTGCACCAACAGCTCGAGGCCCGTGGCATCCGCGTGGGCGACCTCGACGCCATCCTCCTCACCCACATCCACCTGGATCACGCCGGCGCTACCGGCGCGCTCGTCCGCGAAAATCCCCGCCTTGCCGTGTATGTCCACAGGAATGGCGCGCCGCACGTGACGGACCCGTCCAAGCTTCTTGCCAGCGCCCAGCGCCTCTGGCCCAGCGAACTGCAGCGCCTGTTCGGCGAAACACTTCCCGTTCCGGCGGAGAATCTGCGCATCCTGGAGGGCGGTGAAAATCTCAAGCTCGGCTCGCGACAAGTCGAGGTCCTCTACACACCGGGCCACGCTTCGCACCACGTCAGCTACTTCGACAAGACCGAAGGAGTTGCCTTCGTTGGCGATACGGCTGGCGTGCGCATGGAGGGAAATTCCTTCGTCATGCCCGCTACTCCCCCGCCGGACATCGATCTCGGCGTGTGGGATACATCCTTCGCCGCCATACTGGAGCGCAAACCCGCGAAGCTCTTTCTCACGCACTTCGGCTATTCCGATAATCCTTCCGAACACATTTTGTTGTTCCGCGAACGGCTGCATCGCTGGGCCGCGCTCACCGCGGAAATCTTGCGTACTGCCGGCAGCGATTCCGCCGCGATGGATTCCTTCATGTCCGCCACGCATGCCGAAATCTCTCAGCATCTCCCCGCCGGTGAAGCGGAACACTACGCCTTCAGCGCCGGGCTGAATCTCTCCTTCCTCGGCCTGGCGCGGTATTTGCGCAAACGCGCCACCGCCGCTTCGTAAGCCGCACGCCGGATTTTGTGGTAAAAGCGAAAGGTCTACGCGGTCGTTTCTGACGAGGACATCTCTTCGGGACCTGCCGCTGACTCAGTTGCGGGGGCCGTCAACGCTTCGAGGCGAGCGGAAAGCGCTTCGACCAGCAGATCAACCAGCTTCTTTGCGCCGCTGCCTTCGGGATCTTTGTCGGGATTGTACTGCGCCACATCGAGACCCAGCAGATTCTTGTGTTTCACAAACTCCATGAAGGACGCGCGGACGTCGCCGAAGCGCAATCCGCCGCTGGCGGGCACGTTCACCGCGGGGAAATCTTCCTCCGCGATGACATCGATATCCAGATGGAGAACAAATTCGCGCGCATCGGCATGCACTTGCCCCAGCGCTTCCTGGGCCGCTTTGCTGCCGCCCTTGAACTGGATGTCGGCGGCATAATTATGCCGCATCGGCGATTTGCTTAGGAACTCCTGCTCCGGTGGATCGAGCCTTTCCAGTCCGAAGAGGGTCACGTCGGGCTCGCGGACCAGTGGCGCCTCGCTCCAGAAACGCACCAGCTCCGGCGCGCCCTTGCCGATGATGTGGGCCACAACCATTCCGTCGATGCGGCCGGAGGGAGTGCTTGCGGGAGTATTCAGATCGGCATCGCGATCGAACCAGAGAAGATTCACGTGCTTGTAATAACGCCGTGCGCCGGCAAGCAACCCGATGACCTGCGCGCAGTCGCCGCCCAGGACCAGCACCAGCGCGCCGCTTTTCACCGCGAGCTCGGCGCGCGTCTTCAGATCGTTCAAGCCGGCGACGATTGCAGTCAGGTTGCGGGCGCGCCGGTGTTCATCGTCGTTGGCAAAGAGGCGGGGGGCGCAGTCGCCGTAATCCACGACTTCATAGCCGGCACCCTGCAAGTTTTCGGCGAGCCCGGCAGCGCGCAATGCCGCCGGAGCCTTCTCGCTTCCCGCGGAAAATGCCGCGGCGCTGGAGGGCGCGCCAATCAAGGCAATCTTCTTCGGCTCACGGACGATTTTGACCGCCAAGGTCTGGCTCCTTGCCTTGTATTTCCCGCTTACCGCGCTAGGCTACCGATGGCCGGATCCGGTAATGCTCAACCGGAGCAACTCACTCCGATCATCGATCAGTAGTTCCCCTTCCGGGCACTCGAAACTCTCTAGCGGTGCGGCGCCGGCGCGATGGTTGCCAATTCCGGCGGCAGCGTGAAGCGCACGTCTTCACGGATCAAATCCAAATCTCGCTGGTCCGTGAAGCCGAACTCCGCCAGACGTTCGCTCACTTGCTCAACCAGGACTTCAGGAGCGGACGCGCCCGCGGTCAGGCCCACGCGCGAAACCCCTTCGAGCCACTTCACATCGATGTCCTTTGCGGAATCGATCAGTTGGGCCCTGACGCCGCTGCGCTGGGCGACCTCCACGAGGCGGTTGGAATTCGAGCTGTTCGGCGAACCCACCACCAAGATCAGATCCACGTCTTTGGCCACCTGCTCGACCGCTTCCTGGCGGTTCTGCGTGGCGTAGCATATGTCGTCGCTCGCCGGACCTTGGATGAATGGGAATTTCTGGCGCAGCCGCGCCACGATTTCCTGGGTGTCGTAAAGGCTCAAGGTCGTTTGCGTGAGGAACGAGAGTTTTCCGGGATCATCGACTTCGAGCGCATCCACGGCGACGACGGAGTCCACGACGATGGTGCGGTCCGGCGCTTCGCCCGAGGTGCCGACGATCTCCTGATGGTCCCGATGACCGATCAGAATAATGGTGCGTTTTTCGCGCGCAAACTTCAGCGCCTCGAGGTGCACCTTGGTCACCAGCGGGCAGGTGGCGTCAATCACTTTCAGCTCGCGCGACTTGGCTTCCTCGCGGACCGTCGGCGGAACGCCGTGGGCGCTGAAAACCAGTACCGCGCGGTGCGGTACTTCCTCGATGGCTTCGACAAAGATCGCGCCGCGCCGGCGTAACTGCTCGACTACGTAGGTGTTGTGGACGATTTCGTGGTGAACGTAGACCGGTGCGCCGTAGGCTTCCAGCGCAAGCTCCACGATATCCACCGCGCGCACTACGCCCGCACAGAAACCCCGCGGCCTCACCCTCAGCAATACTTTTCCGTTCGTTGCCGTCGGCATTGTCACCCTAGAGAGTTGATTTCAGGAGACTCTATCATACCTCACGGTGCGCCTCGCCCGCATCCCGTTTCCTTAAGATGCCATTCCCTTAACCCCTAGCATTCCACGCTGGTTAAGGATTAATGGGAAAGAAAAAGGCAAGGCAACAAGCAGTCCTTTTTTGCGCATGTCTGACCCTAGCTTCTTTCTGCAGATGGCGAAGAGGGATCGAAAGCAGGTGCGAAGGATGTGAAGCACCAGGTAAACATCGCAAGCATCATGAAAATTATTCCTAGCGCCCGGCGCTCCCCTCTGCCGACCGCGCCGCAAGACCCCAATTCTTAATCACTTATGGGAACGCGCTTTTTGGCATTCCATGAGCATAATGTAACCTGCCGAGCCGCCTCATTCCTTCTGGTCCCCCGGGAAGTGGTGGCAGAATCCTCCGAAGTCAGGTTTGGAGATCGCAGGCACCTGCAGTCCTGGGCAAAAGCCTATCTCTCGTGCGGGGAGTGGTGTGTCCTATCCCGATATGCGCGGAGAGGAATGACGAGGGACTCATGAATTCAGCCATTTTGCTTGTGGATGTTGCTTCGGCGCGCCGCGATTCCTGGAAATCATTCCTACAGAGTCAGAACTACCAAGTATTTACGGCCGAGGATGGACAATCTGCTCAGCGAGAGTGTCTTCAGCTTCAGCCTGATCTAGTTCTGTTGCATGACAGTCTGCCGGATGTCGATGGCTTCGATCTCTGCCGCCGTGTGAAGGGAAACCTGCTCAATCATCAGATCCCCATTGTGTTGATCAAGCCGTCATCGGATCCCACCGATGCCGTCCGTGGACGCGAAGCAGGCGCCGCCGACTTCTGGGGATCTTGCGGCTCGCTCGCAGACGCGCTAAGCCGCGTGGAGTCTCTCTTGCGGCTGAAAAGTTACATCGATGAGCAGGCCAAGTCCATGGTGCTTTTGCTGGCGCACAGCATCGAAGCGAAAAGCCCGCTTATGAACGGGCACTCGGACCGGATGGTAAAATACGCCGTGCAACTTGGGATCCGTCTGGACTTGCCGGAAGAAGAATTGCGAGAGTTGCGGATCGCGTGCTTGCTTCACGATGTCGGAAAAGTAGCGGTACCGGATGAGATTCTCCTCAAGCCCGCGGCGCTGAACGCGGAAGAAACCGAGATCGTCAGGCAACATCCCGCCATTGGGGAAAATATCTGCGCGCCGCTGAAGTCGCTCCGTCACATCCTGCCGGTGATTCGGCATCACCATGAGCGAATGGACGGGAGTGGATATCCCGATGCTCTCCGCGGAGATGAAATTCCGCTGATGGCGCGGATTATCCAAATTGCAGACATCTACGATGCGCTTATCACGGATCGCCCTTACCGGGATGCGCTTTCTTCGGAGCATGCCTTGGAAACTCTCAACCGGGAGGCCCGGTACGGCTGGCTGGATGCTTCCCTGGTGTGGAGGTTCTCGCAGATCTGCAGATGCGGCGAATACTTCCCGGTGAGGGGAAGATCAATGCTGGCCTCCTACTACGCATAATGGCGCGTCGTTCGCCCGGTTGCTCCAGAAACTTCTCTATCCATGTCCAAATTGGCGCTCGCTGAACCACCGTGGGCAACCGTAAGATATGCCCATCATGGCTCGAGAGATGGTCGTCTCCCCGGTGATGCTGGAAGGCGTGCACGTGCGACTGGAGCCGTTGGCGAAGGTGCACCTGGCGGGGCTCGCCGAAGTTGGGCTGGACGAAGAATTGTGGCGCTGGATTCCCACACCGGTTCGAACGCAGGAAGAAATGGCCGCCTATATCGAGACTGCTCTCGGGGAGCAAGAGCAAGGAGTGTCACTGCCTTTCGCGATCATTGAGAAAGCGACAAGGCGCGTGATCGGGAGCACGCGGTACGGCAACATCGACCGTACGCATCATCGCGTGGAGATTGGGTGGACGTGGGTGGCGCGCGAGTGGCAACGCACGGCCATGAATACGGAAGCGAAGTACCTGCTGCTTAGGCACGCTTTCGAAACGCTGAGCTGCATACGCGTGGAGTTAAAGACGGATTCGCTGAACGAGCGCTCGCGCGCGGCGATCTTGCGAATCGGCGCAAAGGAAGAAGGTATTTTCCGGAACCACATGATCACGGCGAGCGGGCGCATCCGGCACACGGTTTATTTCAGCATTACCGATTCCGAGTGGCCGGCGGCGAAAGCGCGCCTCGAAGCGATACTGTAGTTCCCACCAGCGCTAGAGCCGAGCGGGCGGGGTGATGCCCTACCTTTTGCGCAACGGCTGGCCCTTCGGCAGCGTCCCAACACCCTCAACTGGGGTAAGATTCATCTGGAGAATCCAGAGAATTCCTTTTCTGGCTTCTCAAGAGTCCGGTGGGCTCGCGGACTTTATCTTGGGAGAAGAGCTTGGCCAGTCCGTCCAATCCGATGAACCGCCGACGAAGTGAGCGCGTGGTGCTGCAAATGAAGGTCATGGTGATCGCGGAAGACATCGAGCGTAGGCCACGGCAGGAAGAAGCTCTGACGCTCGTCGTGAACGCTCACGGCGGCCTGCTAAAATTGAAATTGCACTTGCACGTCGGCCAGCCTATGCGTCTCGTGAACCCGCAGAATGATGTGGAACAAGATTGCCGAGTCGTCCGCGTGGACGACACCTCCACCGAATTTTATTCCGTGGCCTTCGAGTTCGTTCAGCCGAACCCCAAGTTCTGGCCGGTTGTTTTTCCACCCTCGGATTGGGATGCTCCGCGCGCCTGATGGTATCGAAGGCCAGCTTACGCCAACCGGAATTGCCTTCTTCTGCTTTTTACTCGCTGACGCACATCCCTTTGATGACCGCAACTCTTCCAACAATTCAGGGTTCAATACCAGCAAGGACGGTGTCCGCTCTGGAGGACGCTCTAATGAAGTATCGGATGAATGGCATTGGAAGATCGCCGCTTCTGGCGGCTTCGATTTTGGTTTGCGGGCTGCTGCTTGCCGGTTGCGACGATCACGTCACCGTGGTTCGCGATCCGGACATCCCCGTGCTGAAGGGGAGCACCTGGGCCTGGAAGCCCAGCGCGCCACCCAAGAACGCGGACCGGCGTCCTGTTGTCTCGCGTGACGTGATTTCGCGTGGAGAAACCGTGGCGCGCGAACCCGGCGTCAACAACGAAATCGTTCGCCAGCGCATCCGCACGGCAATCGAGCAGACGCTGTCGTCCAAGGGATTGCGGCAAATCAGCGAGCCGCGAGACGCGGAGTTTCTGGTGGAGTATCACGTCGCCGTGCGGCGGCACGACGTGACTGTGCAACGTGTTTACCCCGGCGGCTACCCGGGCCTGGTTTGTGGCCCTTATGGATGCTGGGAATCGTGGGGCTGGGGGCCGCCGGAAGTCAGTTACGGGAATATTCGCTTTCGCGAAGGCACGGTCGTCTTTGACTTCGTGAAGCAATCGACGAAACGGCTGGCGTATCGCGCAATCGGCCAGAAGCCAGTGCACCGCGACACGTTCAACCAGGATGAGATTTCAGAATTCGTTCACCACATACTCGGGAAGTTGAAGACCAACGGGTAGGGTTGATCCGCCTTCACCGGACTATCCTTGGTTGAATGCCCAGAGCGGGTAGTTGTCATCCTGAGCGAAGCGAAGGATGGCACTGCGCCAAAGACTCCAAGGACCGATCGGCTGAGATCCTTCAGATTGCGACTTCGTCGCACGCTCAGGACGACACGCTTTATTACTTCGTTGTTCCTTTGTTCCTCTTGATCGCGCCAGCGCGAAAAAATCGGCCCGATTTACGTCCGGGCGCTTCCGCATTATCCTTTTACCCCATGCCTAGTCCACAACAAGTAGTCCTCATCACCGGCGCGAGCAGCGGTTTTGGCCGGCGGATCGCCGAAACACTGGCACGCAAGAATTATCAGGTCTTCGCAACAATGCGCAACGTAAACGGGCGCAATGCGGCAGCAGCGCGTGAAATCCGAGAGCTTGCCGAGCGCGAATCCCTCGCGTTGCAAGCCCTAGAACTCGACGTCACGGATGATGCCTCGGTGGATCGCGCCGTGAGCGAAGTTGTGGCGAAGTGCGGCCGCAGCGACGTGCTGGTGAACAACGCCGGTTTCGGGATCATGGACCTGGCGGAGTCCGTGCCCCTGGTGCAGGCCCAGCGCCAGTTTGACACGAATTTCTTCGGTGTCTTGCGGATGAATCGAGCGGTTCTCCCGGCCATGAAACGCCAAGGGAGCGGATTGCTGCTGCACGTGAGCAGCGGAGCTGGCCGCCTCGTGATTCCCGGGATGGGCTTGTATTGCGCGAGCAAGTTTGCGATGGAAGCGCTCGCGGAAGCGTATCGCTACGAATTGGCTTCTCAGGGAATCGACTCCGTGGTGATCGAGCCGGGCGCGTATGCCACGCCCATTATGGAGAAGCTCGAACGGGGAGAAGACCCCGGGCGCAAGACAGGGTACGGTGCTACGGCACAAGTTCCCGAAGTACTCGAGGCGAAGATTGGCAGCTCGCGAGCCGACCCGCAGGAAATCGCCGATGTCGTGCTGCAAATCATCGAAACGCCTGCTGGCCAGCGGAGAATTCGTTATCGCGTGGGACCGGGTGGGCCCGGAGTCGAGAGAATCAACGCGCTCACGGACGAGATCCAAGGACAGATGCTCGAAGCATTTGGCATCGCCGCACTGGCTAAATTCAAGACGCGAGCCAGCGGGGTCGGCTAGTTCCCCTAGCGGCACGCGCAGACAACGTCTAAAGAAGAAGGCCGAAGACGGCTACGCTAGTCTCTGTGCCCACATAGACTCTTCCGTTCGCGACCACCGGCGTGATGAACTTGTTGCCGCTGAACTGGTCGCGGTTACCGGGGGCCTGATTGGAGTTGTAAAGCTCCTTGGTGAGATCGGTGGCGTCATAGGCAAAAAGAATGGCGCCGCTGTTCTCGATGGCCCAGACGATTCCATTGGTTGTTCCGTTTGCAGAGACGCTCGGCGTCGTCCCGGGATATCCGAAATGATGCGTGGATTGGGACGAAGGAGCGCTCGCGAGTTTCGCGCCTGCTACTGGAAATGCCTTCAGAGCGTCGCCCACCGCGCCGTAGTAAACCGTGCCATTGAAAAAGGCGGGCATGGAGAAGACGGCGCCGCCCAACTGGCCGGAAATCTCCTGATAGATCTGATCCGTGCTCGCGTTGAACTTGCCCATGGAATCGCGATCCAGCACATAAATGAGCGCGTCCTTGCCCGCCCCTACCGAGAGATGGCGTGTCTTCCCGCTCGAATCCGTGACGTCCACGAGCAGGATTCCTCCGCCTGAACCGAAATCCTGGTCGGCGTTCGATTCGGCAACGGTGTTGTGCGGCGTGAAGTAATCGGCGAGCTTGAGGCCTCCGGAAGTGGAAAGCTTGACGAAACAGTTGCCGCAATTGCCGTTCGCGGGAAAACCGCTGGCGTTCAGGGTAGTGTCGAAATCGCCGTTGCCCATGATGAAGAACAAATTGCCGGCCGCATCGGCGGCGGGTGCCGTGCCGGCCATCCAGATGCCGCCTTCACTTCCGTTTGGCACCAGATTCAAGACGCTGGTTTCGGCGAGCGTGTCCGCGCTGAAAGCCATGACCCACGAGGTGTAGGGACGAATGTCGCAATGGGAAGACCACGTCGTGTAAATCGTTCCGTTGATCTCGAGAAGCCCAGGCCGCTCCTTGTATTGTTTCGGATCAAAGACTACGTTCCCGCCGGAGCTATTGTCGCCCGTGCCGGGATAGGTGGCCGTGATGGTCTCTGGACCGCCGAAAAGCTCTGTGCCCGTGGATAAGTTCAGCGCGTGCAAGCGCTGGAAGTAACTTCCGTTGGCGTTTTTCGACATGGCCACGACGTAAATGGCATTGCGCGCGCGATCGATGACCGGCGTCGCGGTGATGCCAATCTCCGGTGAGACCTGACCGCAGCCGCGACTATCGCTGGTGGTTTCGCCGCTGCCGAGCGTAGTGGTCTTCCACAGGAATGTGGTAGACGTTCCGCCGATGGAGTCGGCGTCAAAGGCGTAGACCGAGCCATGTTCGGTCGCGACATAAAGAACATTCTTCTTTTGCCCGCCGATCGTGACCTGCGAGAGATACAGCGGCTGGGCATCGACTTTACCATCGACGGTGAATTCGCCCTTCTTCCCGAACTGCGTGGAATTCACATTCGCGAGAGTCAGCGTTGTTTCATTGAGGTTCTGGCCGGAGCGGCCGTTGTCGTAGTGATAGGTGATCACGTCTACGCTTGAACTGGTTGTGCCGGGGTTGACCGTGAGCAAGGCGGAATTGCTGGTCACATTTCCGGCAGTATTGCTGACGATAACGCGAAACATTTCGCCGCTGTCGGCCGTGGTGGTGACCGAAGTCGTATAGCCCGATGATGTAGCGCCAGTGATGTCGGCGCCGTTTTTCTGCCACTGATAAGTGATAGGTGCGGTTCCTGTAGCGGCGACGCTGAAGGTGCCGGTCTGCCCCGCGGTCACAGTTTGATTGACAGGCTGTGTCGCGATGTAGGGGGCGACGGGCCCGTTCCCATTTACGGTACCGGTGCTGGAGTAGCCGCCACATCCCGCGAAGGAGAGCGCAACGAGAAGGACTGTGATTGAGCATAAGAACGGGATTCGCCGCATGCACATTAACCTCGATATTGAATTCAGCTGCTGGGCTAAGCAGGGATCGAGACGCCGAGGTGGGTTTAACCAGTTTAACGAACACATAAAATACGGCATATGAAAAAATACCTGAAATACGGCCTAGGAGAAAACTGTAAGGCCATACTAGATTCGCGCTTGGGGAATTGCACCTGAACTGCGGTACAGTTCTTGGCCAGCGCGTTCCGGAACAAGCCAGGGAACCGCGATGGCTTGCCTCGGCGCTTCCTTCCCTCTATTCTCATGGGCCTTATGCTGCTCAAAGATCAGGTTGCACTCATCACTGGTTCGGGCAGGGGAATTGGCCGAGCCATCGCCCATCTGTTTGCGAAAGAAGGCGCCGCCGTATTTCTTACCGCGCGCACCAAGGAGCAGCTCGATTCCACCACGGCGGAGATCTCCAAGGGTGGGGGCCGGGCCGGATACGCTACCGCGGATTTATCGCAGGAGGCTGCTTGCGCGCATGCCGTGGCGGCGGCGCGAGAAAAATTCGGCAGCATTGACATCCTGGTGAACAACGCCGGGCATTATGGCCCTGTTGTTCCGGTGGAAGATTATCCGCTGGCGGAGTTCGACAAAGTGATTGCCGTTCATCTTCGTGCCGCGTTTCTGTTGTCGAAACTAGCGCTGCCGGAAATGTACGCGCGGCAGTCCGGCGTGATCCTGAACATCTCAAGCCTCTCGGCAAAGGCGGCCTATTCGTGGGGCTGCGCTTATGCCGCGGCAAAGGCGGGCCTGCTGGGATTGACGCGCGTCACGGCCGCGGAAGCAGCGCCGAAGGGTGTACGCGTGAACGCCATCTGCCCAGGTCCGGTGACGGAAACGCAAATGTCCAAGGATCTGGGTGCGGTGCTCGCGAAGAAAATAGGGCTGAACGAGGACGAGCAATTGGCGGGCTTTCTGAATGGTGTGTTACAAGGCCGCGCACAGACGGCCGAGGAGATTGCGCGCGCCGCACTGTTCCTATGCTCGGACCAGTCCAGCGCGATGACCGGCCAGTCCATCAACGTCGACGGCGGGGCGGCGTTTTACTGAGAGGTTTTAGGCTGCACCCAAGCCCAAACCGGACGTCTCGATGTGGTGGTTGTGTGTCCCACCGCGTTCCTCGACTTGCTTGGTTTGAGCACCTAGAATCAGCGCGCACCCCTACCAGAGCGGTATGTTCGGTCAATCATACGCTCGGTGCGCGGCGGTCGCCGGTCGACTCTCGGCGCGGCGCATTATGCGTCTGCTGGCGATGGAGGATGATCGCCGGGGTTTAGCATCCTCGAGATGGAGAATCTCATCCAAGGAAATATCGACAACGGAGCAAGCTTCGGCTACCATTTGCCGCGTGGGGGTTCGCGGGAGGCGGACCCGCACGAATGTGCTGGTTCATGCTCAAATCGAGTCTGCCTCCCTGCGGAAAAGATGTCTCTGCCTCACGAAGGTCTTGTAGAGCTAATGGGCACAGGAACAGTATCTACCTGGAGCAGACGTGAGCCAATCGTCTCTGATTGATACTCCTCGCAATTCCGTTGGGGAAGACGCGCGCCGCAGCACGCGCATCGAGCGGTCCGTCCCGCTGATCGTCTTCGGCCAGAACCGCCTGGGCGAGCCATTTGTAGAAAGAACGGTCTCGACTAGCCTGAATCTGCATGGGTGCCGGTATCCCTCACGGCACGATTACGGCGTTGGATCGTGGGTTACGTTGCAGGTGGTGGGATTGGAACTTGAGCCGAAGCCCCCGGCGGTGCGCGCAAGAGTACGCTCGGTCCACACATCTCCTAGCTCGCGGGAATTGCAGCAAGTCGGCGTTGAATTGGAAAATCCCGGGAATGTTTGGGGGATTATTACGCCGCCCCAGGACTGGATGAAGATGGGAGGAACGGATACTGCCACAGCACAATTCGCGACAGCGGTTGCGCCTGCACCAGATCCCCCGCCCATGCCGCTAAACCTCCACGAGCTGCCACCGAGCGCCGAGCACAAGTTGGCCGAGGTTGCCACATTTCCCTATCCGTCACCAGGTGCTTCAAAGCCGCAGGCTCCGAGGGCGGCCGAGACCCCCCAACCGAAGCGGATCGTCCTCACGCCGGACGGACTCATCGCCGCGTTGCAGGGAAAACTGCAGCAAGCGGCAGAGAAAGCAGCGCAAGCGGCGGTAGCGAAGCAAGTGGACGAAGCGGTGCGCGAGGCGCTCAGCTCGATTGATGACGTACGCAACTCGAGCGTGCGCGAGATTCAAGAACTTTTCCCCACACGGGTGGAGGCGATGCGACTTTCTTCGAAGGAGGAATTCACCGGCGAGATCACCTCGCACTCGAAAGAACAAATGGAACAGCACCGCGGCCAGGCGGAGGAGATGGCCGAGCGGCTGGAGAAACAAGCGGCGGAGTTGCGCCGCGAACTGGCGAGGTCGCGGGAATTGGTGGAACGAATGGCCCGCGAAAGCGAGCCGCAGATCCGCGCGCGCCTGAACGAAGCGCTGGCCCAGGCTACATCCCAATTCGAAACGGCGACGGCCCGCTCCGCCGACCGCCGTTATCAACTCCTGCTGGAGAATGCCCAGGCCGCGACAGAGGAGGCACTCTTGAAGCTCGATGCGCGCTCCGCGGAAGCGCAAGCGCTGGTGCAGAGCGCGGTGAAGTCCGCCTTGGCGGCCTTCCAGAGGCAGACCGACCAGCATGTGAATATCGTCCTTTCCGAGACCAAAGAGCGAGCGGTGTCCGCCCTTTCCTCGCTCGACGCGGAGAGCCGCGCCGCTTGTGAGGTCCGCCGCCAGGCATTGGAGACCGAAGTTGCCCGTGCCTCTGAGCGGTCCACGGAGCAATTCCGCAAAGGAATGAAGGCTTTTTTGTACTCCTGCCTGGTGGCCGCCGTCAGCGCCGTGGATGAGCACTCGAAATCCACCCTGGACGGTCTCGTCAAAGACAACGGGAAGACTCTGTTCGAAGCGGAAAGCGATTCGGGCACTGAAGATAATGGGGAAACTACTCCTGATACCGACATCGATCCCCTGACCCATTGAGAGAGAATGGCCGGCGCTGCCAAGACGTCCCCGAAACCGGTTCAATCCTCCGCAATTTAAGCGCCGGGTTGATTCGCCTTGCGCAGCCCAAGCATAGGGAAGCGCTGCGGCAGGAAATCTCCTATGCCCGCAAAAGAAAAAAGGCCAACCGCTCTCTCAGGACGGTTGGCCTTTTTCTTCGTTCCTATTGCCGCGGAGACTCTGTCAGTCCTGAAGGAGGCAGGGTGACAAGCTCTCGGTGTGCTCTGGCCAAGGCCAGAAGGTCATCGATTCAATCAGCGGGCCGGCGCAGAACCCGGACGTCGAAATGGTCTGCGCGCCATGTCTTCGATCACGTAGATGCCTTGCCGTGTGGCCACCATGACCGGGTGTTGGCTGTCTGCGATACGCTCCACGGCCAATGCCCAACCGCGATGCAGCAAGTACAAGCTTCCGATCAGAAAAGCGATGGCTGCAAATCCTACGGCAAACAGTACGAACACCGCCAGCAGTTCCCACACAAAATACATTTGCAGCGATACCAACGCTGCTAGGAACATCCACATCCACTTCCGGGTCTTATCCTCGGTCTTCATCTTTTGTTCCCGATCTCTACTCGATTTAACGCTGGCCACTAGTCTCTGTTTCGTTTCTTCGGTTCTTTAGCCAGTTCCTTAGATGTGCGACCCTGTCCAGAAGTTCTAATCGAATCCCTCGTACCTGTCCCATTTGACACCTTCCCGATCCAGAAAGCGATGGTACAGAAGACACATTTTGGGGCCCAAACCAGTCTCCTAGTACCGCTACTTTCCAGACTAAAATATTCTAAGCAAAACAAAACAAATATGTTAGGTCTAATACGACTTTCGCCAAAGTTTTCGCCTCGTTTTCCCTGTACCGGCTGTGGAAAACCTGTACCTAGGTACAGGGGTTTCCGAACTCCTTCTATTGTGATCCCACATTCCCATACGTTTCACCGCCAGCTGGTCCGCCAGCTTTTCCTGTCTCTCCCTACCGCTCGATTGGCTTCTTTTCCGGCTGCTTGATCCGGGCTGCGTAGGAGTTTCAAATCTTGCCCATGCCACGTTTCGCCCGCAGCGAGAGAGTGGGACTAGGGATGCTTGAAGAGGCTGATATCAGAAGGGGTAGAGCTGGCCAGTCTTGGCTGGGTTAGCGACGATGGGCAGATTGGGCGATCGAAACAGGGGCTTCCTGCCGGGTTCCTGCGATCGAAGGAAAAGTGGGACCCTTACAGCAGTCTCGCTAATTTCCTCTTAGAGCGTAGCCCACGTCGAAGGGCAGCTTGCCATCCACGCGGAGGACTTTCACCGAACTGTTGATGGAATAAACGTCCAGAATTCCCACTGCACCTGGCGTGGTTTCCACCGCGCGCAGCAGCTCCTCGTCGCTGCCCACGATCTTGATCGTCACGTGAGACTCGTTCAGTTTCGCAATCGCTGCCTTGGGGTCGCCGCTCGAGTCGCCGAAAAGTTTCTGCACCGCCACGCGCATCTCGGGAGACTCGGGATTTTTGATTACCAGAGCGAAATTCTTCCCGTCTGGCCAAACCTTCTGGATGCCCTTGCACAATTTGACGAGGTCGGCCAGTGGGATATCCGAGAGCTTGCTCCCCATGGAAACGACCACCGCCATATTCTTGATCGCTGCAACGGTTAAACCGCCGAGCATCGAAGCAATAGATAAGAGGGCCGTGATTCGCAGCCATTTCCCGCGGGCGTTCTGCTTCATAACTCCCATGCTCACTTTCAGGCAGGTTACCCACAGTATGTTCAAGCGTCATTGTGCGGAGCAAGTACCGGTTTTTCGCCCTGTGCCCAACTGTGCGCCTCCCCTTTTTGTCGTCAATCGATTAACCCCTTCTTTATCATCATGCACACCTGTCCTAAAGGACAGTATCCCCCTGCACCTACTCCGCGCTAGGTTATGAATCGGGGCTGATTCTGCCCTTCCGATACGGAGATTGTTTCGCATGAAACGTTTTACGGCGCGCTATTTTCTTCTGATTTTACCTTCGCTCTTTGCCACCGGCGCTCTGGCACAAGCTCCCGCTTCTCACGTTGCGGAAACCGCAAGTCGCGCGGCCCGGAAGACTCCGCCTGTGGTGTCCGTTGCGCAGCGCCTCTTTGGCGCCATTCCTCTTTCCACGCAGTCCGGAGAGGCCCGCAAGTTCATCGAACTAGCGTGGGACAAATACGAAAACTCAATGTTTGACGACGCGGAAGTGAATGCCCGTCACGCCACGGAAAAGGACCCGCACTCGGCCCTGAGCCATGCTCTGCTTTCCTTCGTGGCCCGGCGCGGTATTCCCAACTCGGCGGCGCTGGCGAAAGCCAAATCTCTTCTCCCCCGCACCACAACTGACGAGCACCTCCTGGTCAGCTGGATGACCAGCATTCAAGAGCGCGACCTTCTTCCCGCGATCATGAACATGAACGACCTCCTGAAGCGCTACCCCAAGGACAAGCATGTCCTTTACCTGACTGCGGAATGGCTGTATCTCCAACAGCACTACGATCGGGCGCGAACGATGATGGAGACGGCCCTGCAAATTGATCCAAATTTTCCCGCGGTCCTGAACAGACTCGGCTACGTGTACGTCGAAGCCGGTGAACCCGCAAATGCAGTGGCCTCCTTGGAACGATACGCGAAAGTGGAACCCGGCTCCCCTAATCCTGAGGACTCGCTCGGCAGGGTTCTGCGAACCTCCGGTGATGATCGCGGTGCCTTGGAGCACTTCGGTGCAGCTTTGCAGATCGATCCCACCTACTTTGCCTCCCAGATGGGACTGGGAGACACGCTGACTCTTATGGGCGATTTCGACAGCGCACGAAAAGAATATGACCGCGCCTTTCAAATTGCGGAGAATCCGCGCGACCAACTCTACACCGAATTTCAGAAGGCGCTTGTCTTTTTCTGGGAAGGAAACGCTGCCGAAGGCCGCAAGGAGCTTGCCGCTCTCTCTGAACGGGCCGCTGACAAAAAAGAACCCAACATGCAATTTGCCGTGGCCCTGGGACGTGCCATGCTGGCCGCCAATTCGCAGGACGAACTCGAGCAGCTCGGCGCTCTTGCTGCTTTCTTGGAGCAGCCCCTGGCGGGCATGAGCGAATCGGACCGAGGGATCGCCCGCGCTGCGGTGCTCCGCGAACGCGTGCGAGTGGCCGCACTCAACGGCCTCTCGGACCTTGCCGCCGGCACGATCTCCAAACTCGAAGGCCTTGCGGCATCTTCCCCCGATCTGGTCGTCGGAAATGCTTATGAGTCCGCGCGCGGCTTTGCGCTCTTCGAACAGCATGATTATCTAAACGCCGCCGACGAACTGGCCGCGGATTCTCATTCGCCGCTGGCGCTCCAGCAACTTGCCATGGCACAGGAAAAACTGGCAAAATCCGATGCGGCGCAATCAACTCGCACGCACCTGAAGTACCAGCGGGGACCGACCGTGGAGTGGCTTCTAGTCACACACCCAGAAATCGGCAATTCACATTAGGGTTTTCTCAGAGCAGACAGCGCCCAGGTCTCTCGGCCTTGGGAACGCGCTTTAATTTCTTCTGATACTGAGCCACGCCTTTTTCACCAGCCGCGGGTCCATACCAGAATCACCGCACCAATAAACGAGACGATGATCGAACCGTTTGGTCCACGCGCGTGGAGTTCCAGCAACCCAAAGCCACCGACAATCCCGCCGAGAATTCCGAAATCCATCACCGCGCCATATCCTCCGCCCTTCATTCCCTTTTATGGCGAGCCAGCCAGCGATTAGCCCGACCACAATCCAGTAAATAAATCCCATCTTGGCCCCCTCTTTCTCCCTTGGCGACTAGCTCCCTGGTGCGCGCGTCCCTTTTAGAAGGCGCCTTGCCGAATGTCAACCGCGCAGCTTACACTGGCTCCCAAGAAAACTATTTAGACGTAACGGAGCGTTGATGATTTTTCGCTTTCGTTTGCTTCTTCTGCCTCTGCTCGTATTCGCTCTGATCGGCGCCGCCTGTTCGAAGTCTCCCACACAGGGTGATTCGGCTTCCGCCAAGTCCGGTGCGCGTCTCACCATCGTTTTCATGACCGACTTCGGTACCGCCAACGACGCCGTGGCCATCTGCAAGGCCGTTATGCTCAGCATCGCTCCCGATGCCCGCATCTTGGACATCACCCATCAGGTGACGCCGTATTCTATAGAAGAAGGCGCGCGATTCCTTGAAGCCGTGTCCCCCTACTATCCGGCGGGAACGGTCTTTGTAGTGGTGATCGACCCCGGAGTCGGTACCTCGCGCAAAGCGATCATCGCCAAATCAAGAAAGGGCCAGTATTTTGTTCTTCCGGACAATGGCCTGATCACCCCGGTGATGGATCGCGACGGCCTGGACTCCGCACGCGAGATCACCAATCCAAACTGGATGATTCAATCCTCGATTTCTTCCACTTTTCAGGGTCGCGACATTTTTTCTCCGGCAGGCGCGCACCTTGCCGCGGGATGGGATTTCAAGCTCGTCGGCCCCGACGTTCCCCAACTCGTCCGCCTTACTCAGAAAACTTCCACCGCCACGGACAAAGGCATCGCCGGCGATATCATCGCGCTCGACGATCCCTTCGGCTCCCTGGTCACCGATATTCCTGGCGACGAATTCAAGAAGCTCGGCTACAACCTCGGCGATAAACTCAGGATCGAAATCAACAAGAAATCGCTGACCCTGCCTTACGTGAAAACTTTCATGGATGTCCCCGTCGGCGATTCACTTCTGTTTATCGATTCTCGCGACCACGTCAGCATTGCCGTCAACCAGGGCAACTATTCGAAGAAGTTCAAGGTCGAGCCTCCCGGCGCCATCTTCATTCCGCGCAAAGGCGCACCGCTCAAAGAGAAGTAAATCGGTTGTCATCCTGAGGCCAACCGACGAGGTTGGTCCGAGGATCTCAGCCCGCGCTCTGTGCTTCCGATTTCCATTGTGATTCTCCGCCTACCCTACCTGATCGGATGCGCGCAATCTGGCCCCGCGATTGCTCCTTTCGTTTCCATCACCTAATCTTGCCGAGAACCCCCGCCAGCCTTTTGCTAGTCCTGCTCGTCGGTGAACTCGGCCTCATCGCCCGCTCCCTCGGCCCGCATCCTCCTTCCTGACCGCGTTCCATTGTCCACGTCCGCCGCCGCGCACAAGATTCTCTCCCCCTCCTTGTCGTATCACTCTCTTAGATCGTCCAATGAGTGTGCCCATTGAACCGGCACGATCAGGATGGGGGCCGATGGAATCCGTTAACAACCAGCTCAAGCAAGTTCTGCGTAGGCTCGGCCGTGCCCCGATGTTCACGGCCATTACCCTCATTACGCTAGCCGCCGGCGTGGGAGGCAACACCGTCGTTTTCAGCGTCCTCGAAGGCGTGCTCCTCAAGCCCTTGGCCTATCCCAACCCCGATGGACTGGTCGGCGTCTGGCATAGCGCACCGGGCATTCAGATCAAGGACCTCGACATGTCTCCCTCGGACTACTTCATCTACCGCGAACAAAACCGCACCCTCCAGGATATTGGTATGTATGCCGGCGACTCCGTTAGCGTGACGGGTGTCGCCGAACCCGAACAGGTCGAGGCTTTGCGCGTCACCGACGTGGATTCCGCTCTAGCCGAAAACGAGTGGCCTCGACCGAAGATCTTCAGTGCTCGGTCAGTTTGCGATTTGGGATAAAGGCATTTGGTGGCCAGGGGAGTGTTGGGCGCGGAGGCATACTGGCGCTGACGTGAAGCATGCAATGAAACATAGGGCGCTCCTCGCGGTCCACTCGCTCTTGTTGTCGTCGTTGTCGCCGCTCTTCACTCACCTTTTGCGCCCTTGGATCAAAGGGCGAGTGACAACCCTTTTGCAATCAAGAGGTTCCGCACGCCTTTTTCAAAAATGCCGGGTATGTGGGTCTTCTTCCCATTCTGAAACAAAGTTGGCCGCGCCGGAGATCAGTGCTCTGGAGCCTCCCGTGGCACAGCCATTCCTGTGCTCTTCCATCGGTCACGGATCACCGGTCAGTCACGAATCGCCAGCCGCCAAGAGTTGCATTTTCCTTTCGCCAGCCCAACAATGAAGTCTGAATCTCGACCTGTGAGGTCCCGCCATGCCCGAAGCCGTGATCGTCTCCGCCGTCCGCACTCCCGTCGGCCGTGCCTACAAAGGCTCGCTCCGTGCCACGCGTCCCGACGATCTCGCCGCCCTTGCCATTAAGGAAGCTCTTGCCCGTGTTCCTGGCCTTGACGCCAAGGAAATTGACGACGTGATCTTCGGCTGCGCCATGCCCGAAGGTGAACAAGGCATGAACGTCGCCCGCATCGCAGCACTCCGCGCCGGACTCCCCGTCGAAACCAGCGCGATGACCGTCAACCGTTTCTGCTCTTCCGGTCTGCAAGCCATCGCTCTCGCCGCCGAACGCATCCGCGCCGGCTCCGCCCAAGTCATCGTCGCGGGCGGCACGGAATCCATGTCCATGGTGCCCATGGGGGGCAACAAAATCTCACCGAATCCATGGCTCGTCGATCACTATCCCGACGCTTACATCAACATGGGCCTGGGCACCGAAAACATCGCGCGCAAATTCGCTATCACCCGCGAACAGGCCGACCAGTTCGCCGCCGATTCGCACAAGAAGGCTCTAGCCGCCATCACCGCCGGAAACTTCAAGGACGAAACCATTCCGGTGGAGGTGAAAATCACCTCGCTGCCGAACGGCAACGGCGCTTCCCCCAAGCCAAAGTCCCCACTCAAACCATGCACTCAAACTTTTGTCTTCGCCACTGACGAACTCCCCCGTGCCGACACGAATCTCGACGTTCTTGCAAAACTAAAGCCCGCGTTTCATGCGAAGGGCACCGTCACGGCAGGAAATAGTTCGCCGATGAGCGATGGCGCCGCGGCCACCGTCATCATGAGCGACACACGCGCCAAATCGTTGGGCCTCAAGCCACTCGCGCGCTTCGTCGCCTACGCCACCGCTGGCGTTCTCCCCGAAGAGTTCGGCATCGGCCCCGTTCAAGCCATCCCCAAAGCGCTGAAGCTCGCCAGCCTCTCGCTCAAGGACATCGCCGTCATCGAACTCAACGAAGCCTTCGCAGCGCAATCCCTCGCCGTGATTCAGCAAGCTGGCCTTGACGCCTCGCGTGTCAATCCCAACGGCGGTGCCATCGCCCTCGGCCACCCGCTCGGCTGCACCGGGGCAAAACTCACGGCTACCCTCATCCGCGAACTCCAGCGCAAGAACGCGCGCTACGGCATGGTCACCATGTGCATAGGCGGAGGCATGGGCGCCTCAGGCATCTTCGAGCGCCTTTGAAATTTTTCCATTGTAGTGGCCGGCCTTTAGACCGGTGGGGTTTGATTTTGTAGCGCCGGGCTTCCGCCCGGCAGGCTTTGTTCTTGTAGCGGCGAGTTTGGCAGTGTTTTCGTCCCGGTTCTGACCGGGAATCTCGCCACCTTTGTTCTCGCAATGGGTTCCCGACGGAGGTCACCGATGAAGCCGCTTCTTTGCTCGCTCCTGCTTGTTTTCGCATTTTCTCTCTGCGCTCACGCCCCGGTTGGCGTTCCCATCTCGAAGGAGCCGCATCATCATCTCCTCCTGGAAAACTCCTACGTCCGCGTATTCCGCGTGAGCGTTCCCCCGCACGATGCCACCCTTCTCCATCAGCACGATGTGCCCTATGTCTACGTGGCGCTCGGCCCCGGCGAGGTCATCAATGCCGTCGCCGGCAAACCTGAAGCCCGTCTGGTAATGGCGGATGGGCAAGTCTGCTACTCCCCCGGCGGCTTTGCCCACATCTGCCGGACCGACGCCGGCCTGATGTTCAACAATGTCACCATCGAACTGCTAAAGCCTCAAGGCGAACCCCGCAACCTTTGCGCGCAAATCATCCCAGACGGTGCAGCCGCTCCTTGCGGGACAACGCCTGCGGACAAACAAAAGAGTTACTTTATCGAGCCGCAGTTTGAAACTGCGGAAATTACCGTGGACCAAATCCAGATTGGTCCGAAAGCAGGAAAGCTCGGAACTATTCCACAAACAGAATCTCTGCTCGTCGCACTGAGCGAATCCGAAATTCAAATCGAGGTGGAAGGCCAGCCCACTAAGACCCTGGGCCCAGGAGAAGTGATCTGGCTTAACGCGGGCTCGCTCGAAACGCTATCGATTCCAGGGAAAAAACCTTCCCGTTATCTTCAACTCAGTTTCAAGGACAGTGGCAAAAGCGCCAAACCGTAGCTAAATTTAGCCACAACATGGGTTATCGCTTCTTGGCTTCCACGCGCACAAGCAACGATTCTGGCGCATCTTTCATGGCCAGGTATTCTTGGCTCTCGATTTTTCCCGGCGCGGTGAGCCGCGTGACATTTCGTAAATTCAGCGTCCCGCCTTCCACGGGAAATTCCGAACGGAATACCAGCGCGTCGCCCTCGAACTGTCTCGTTTCCACGAGGGCTCCGGGGAAATCATTCCCGAAAGCATACGCTTTGTGCGCTTTTTCCCTGGCGTCCCAGGTCACGACTAACCATCCTTCGAAATCGCCCACGGGCCCTTGAGAGTGAAACGTGTTGATCAGCGAGTTCCGCCCGGCCCGAGCTTGCTGGTGTACAGGCCGGTGTTCTTCCCGCCGTTCGGATAGGACTCTGACTTTGGGTACGTTTCGATGTAGTCCACTCGCCCAAATAGAATTTCAGCCGGTCCATCTCCGCCGCGCCGGGTTTCGCCACTGCCGCAGCCGCGGGCTTCTCCGCCGTTTTTTCTTGCAGCGCCGCCATGGTCATCGCCGCCGTCAGCAGCACCAACCCGGACAGTATGGAAAGCATTCGCTTACGATTTTCCCGGAACATCACCGCCCACCTCCTTCGGTAGACTCTCGGGGAAGGAGACTGCCCGTTTCGATACGACCGGTGAAGAGCCTTATCAAGTTCGAGCCGACGACGAAAGGCCGTTCGGGAGAGCGGCCCGCGTCCCCGGCCGGGGTAAACTCCAGACGGGCCTGATCAAGCAAAAATCGAAAATTAGTCGGCGGCGTAGCGGCGGAAGAAGGAGTCGGGCTTCCAGCGGGGGCGGGCTGGAGTGTTGGCGGTGTCGAGGAGCAGGCGGCGCGTAAATTCCTCGTAGCTTGCCGCAGCCTGGAGATTGACCGGCTGGTTCACGTCGTCGGATGGGGCGTGATAGCGGTTGGTGAGCCAATCCTTGAAGATTTTCTGCTCAGGAGTGCCAAGCTCGAAGCCGACGTCGACTTTGACGGCGGGAACGCCCTTCTTGATGAAGCTGTATTGATCACTGCGGATAAAGGCGTTGCGGAGAGGCTCGGGATCGGCGATGGGCTGGATGCCCATAGTCTGAGCGATGGTGGCGGCGCGTGTGCCGAGATCGGATTCTTCGATGCCCTCGATCTTGAGAATCTTCAACGGAACGATGGGAAGAAACATGTCCACGTTGACGTCGGCGACGATGGATTTCGCTGGGACCGTAGGATGAGCGGCGAAGTATTTGGAGCCGAGAAGACCCTTTTCTTCGGCGGTGACGAGAAGGAAGAGGATCGAGCGCTGAAGTTTTTCAGGATGAGCTTTGAGGCTCGCGGCAATGTCCATGACCAGAGCGCTGCCGGAGCCATCGTCCATGGCACCGTTGTAGATGCGGTCGCCGTTGATGGGCGCGCCGACACCGACGTGATCGATATGAGCGGAGAGGACGACGAATTCATTTTTGAAAGCAGGATCGGCGCCGGGCAGTTTGGCGACGATGTTGGAGGATTCGAGGGACTTCGTGAGGATGACGGCGTTGGCTCGGAGCGAAGTGGCCAGGGAGAAGTGCGGAAGTGGCTTGCGATCTTTGCCCAAAGCCGCGATTTCCGCGAAGGTGTGGCTGGAACCTGCAAAGAGCTGTTCGGCAGAGGCGGGATTGAAGGCAATGCCCAATTGAAGACCGGGAGTTTCATTGAACTCGGAATCGGCGAGATCCATGGAGGGGTGATTGCGGTTGACGGAGATGCGGGACCAAGGAATATCCATGGCCGCGGGATTGAAAATGGCAATGGTGCCAATGGCACCGGCGGCGTGCAGAGATTTCCAACGCTCTCCGGCGGTTTGATAGTGCGAGGCGAGAGCGGTAGGGACGTCCGAGGGAGAACCAGCGAGATAGACGACGATTTTTCCTTTCAGGTCGAGGCCGGCGAGTTCGTCGAGATTTTTTTCCGGGATTTCGAGGCCGTAACCGACAAAAACCAGAGGCGCGGCGAGCATGGCGGAAGCGCGCGTGGCGCGGGTATTGATGTACGCGTCGTCGGCGAAAGAGAGAAATTTGGATTGGCCCCCCGTGACGAGGGCCAATGAGGATTTGGCTTCGTCGACCTGATATTGGTTGAAATGCACGGGCTGGTAGAAACCATTACTGCCGGCGGGCTCGAGGCCGGATTTCTGGAGTTGCTCGACGGCGTAAGCCTGGGCTTTCAAGAGACCTTCGCTGCCGGTGTCGCGGCCTTCGAGGGAATCGTCGGCGAGGAATTTGACGTGAGACCACCAGGAGTTGCCGTCGAAGTGGGAAACGGGGAAAGTTTGCTGGGCCGGGGAAGCAGCGGCCAAGGCAAGGAAAAGAATCAAAGACAGAGTGTTGCGCATGGGTTCACCCCCCGAGAGCGAAATGAAAGGCTAGAGGATAGCAGGGACCAAGAGGAAGAGTCACGCGAGAGCGCGATGGAGCGATTCGATTTCCCACCGTCATACCTCAAGGCGCGGAGACGATCGGCATCTCGATGAAAGTTGCCTGGCTGGGGGCATGGTAGATGCGCTGGGTGGCTTTTTGGTAGTCGCCGGGCTGGGCCCAGAAAATGTTGGGAACAAACGTTTGCGGATTGCGGTCGTAGAGCGGAAACCAGGCAGACTGGATTTGGACCATGATGCGGTGGCCGGCGAGGAAGACGTGATTTGCGTTGGGAAGCGCGAAGCGATAAAGGAGCGGCTTGTCGGACGCAATGGCCTTGGGGGTTTCGAAACTCTCGCGATAGCGGCCGCGGAAGATGTCAGCCGAAACCATCAATTGATAGCCGCCCATGGCCGGCTGGCTGGCCACCTCGTCGGGATAGACGTCGATCAACTTAACCACCCAGTCTGAGTCCGTGCCGCTGGTGGAAGCAACCAGATTGCTAACCGGTTGCCCGCTGATCTTCACCGCTGCGCTCAAGACATCGGAGACGAACACCGCCACATCCGGGCGACCGGAGGCTTCCCGCTGGTCGTCCACAAGCCACTGAGACCAGGTCAAGCCATTGGAGTAGCCCATGGGTTGGCTAGGGCGTCGGCGAAAGGGCACCGGCTTGGCGGGGTCGGAAACGTATTCGTCGAAGGCTGCGTCGCCCGGCGCCGGTCGAGCGTAACTCAGCTTCAGACCAGCGTTGAGATAGAGCGGCGTGGGTCGTACGGTGCAGCCGCTCGCACAGCCTGAGGGCCAGGCGAGCAGACGCCGCCACCTGTTCGTGCCGGTCTCAAAAGCAGAAACGGGCGGGATGTCCGCCTTCAGGGCGCCGTCCTTGAGATATTGGTCAAGGAAGGGCCGCAAGATCTCCCGCTGGAAGTACAGCGAGGTATCGCTGTTGAATTTCAAGGCCCCGAGCGTGCTGCCGTCATCGATCTCCTGGCCGTGATGCCAAGGCCCCATGACCAGGAACACCTTGTCGTTGTCCGTGTCTTTCGGTTTGATCGCTTTGTAGACGGCCATCGCGCCGTAGATGTCCTCTTGATCCCACAGGCTGTGCACCAGCATCACCGGTACTTTCAGGGGTTGAGCCGCCAACACGCGGTCCACGGCCTGATCGCGCCAAAAGGCGTCGTAGCTGGGATGCTCGAGAATTTTCCGCCAGAAGCCGACCTGTTCCAGACCATGACGACGGCCGAACTCGCCAGCCGAGCCTGCCTGCATGAACTCGTCGTAATCGTCAAAGTGGCTGGTCCACCATTTGGCCTTATTGTCGCGCGTGGCCTCCTGTTCGTAGATGTAGGCCATATTCTGTTGTCGAAAAGCGCCATAGTGGAACCAGTCGTCGCCCATCCACCCGTCGACCATGGGGTTCATCGGCACGGACACTTTGAGGGCTGGATGCGGATTGACGAGGGCCATCAACGGGGTGAAACCGTTGTAAGAAATGCCCAGGATGCCGACCTTGCCGTTGCTTTCCGGAAGGTTTTTCACCAGCCAGTCGATGGTGTCGTAGGTGTCCGTGGCGTGGTCGACCGTCGTGGGGTTCAGCGGACCGCGCAAGGGCCGGTTCATTACGTAGTCGCCCTCGGAGTCGTACTTGCCGCGCACATCCTGGACGACCCTGATGTAACCGCCTTCGACGATCACTTCGGTCGCGTTGTCGTAGCCGCTCAAGATCGGGCCGAGGTGAGAGCTGTGCGCGTGGGAGGTGAGATCGGTGGCGTCGTAAGGCGTGCGGGTAAGCAGGATCGGGGCGTTCTTGGCGCCCTTGGGCACGAGGATGACCGTGTGCAGTTTCACGCCGTCGCGCATGGGAATCATAACATCGCGCCTGGAGTAATCGAAGCTATCAGTGACGGGGTTTAACTTGGCCGGTGTTTCATTGGGCAAGGTGGCAGGAACAGATGGCGGCGGAGCCTGGGCGGCAATGGGTTCGGCGAAGAAAAGGACGCCCAGCACCGGCGCGAGCAAGGTTAGCGTGCGAACGCAGTTGATCAGCTTCATCAGAGTTCCTCAGTGAGGCGTGGAATGAGGGTGGATTATATCCTTGGTTTGCCATCGCACACCACCTTAAGAGCCTAACCGGCCTAAGCGGGGGTGTTCGACGGCAACTGAAAACTGATTCGACACCGGCGGCTTAACGATGTTTACTGCATCATTTTGCGGGCGTAAAATGGCTTGGAACGGTCAGCGTGTCCCGCCTTAAACAAACGTCTGACCAAATCCCATTTATTGCAACGATCCCCCGCTAGGAGCGACCAAGATGGCCACGGCTACCCTCACCAAGCCTGCAGCAAAGGGAGGCAGCTTTCTCCTGGAATCGCCGCAGCCGGGCGACGTCTTCACGCCCGCGGATCTGACGGACGATCAAAAGCTGATCGGGCAGACGGCTGAGGAATTTGTCCTCAAGGAAGTTTTTCCTTTCATCAAAGAACTCGAAAACAAAAAGGCCGGGTTGATGGCCGAGCTGGTGAAAAAAGGTGGCGAAGTCGGTTTGATGGGTGGTGGTGTTCCCGAGGAGTATGGCGGCGCGGGGCTGGACAAAATTTCCACGACAGTGCTGACGGAAAAACTTTCGATTTACGGCGGGTTCGCGGTGACGCACGGTGCGCATGCGGGAATTGGGACACTGCCGATCGTGTACTTCGGCACAGAAGCGCAGAAGAAAAAGTATTTGCCGAAGCTGGCCACCGGCGAGTGGATCGGCGCGTACTGCCTTTCCGAGCCCCAAGCGGGGTCGGACGCGCAGAACTCGCTGACCCGCGCGGAATTGAATGCGGAAGGAACGCATTACATTCTCAACGGACAAAAGATGTGGATCACCAACGGCGGCTTCGCCGATGTTTACATTGTGTTTGCGAAGATCGATGGCGAAAAGTTTACTGCGTTCATCGTGGAGCGCACGTTCCCAGGCTTCAAGCCAGGCAATGAAGAACACAAGATGGGCATCCACGGGAGTTCGACGACTCCGATTTTCCTGGAAAACTGCAAGGTTCCGAAAGAAAACTTGCTACATGAGATCGGCCGCGGACACATCGTGGCGTTCAACATCCTAAATGCCGGGCGATTTACGCTCGGCGCTTCCTGCGTGGGCGGATCAAAGCACGTGCTGATGACTTCTTCGAAATATGCAAAGGAACGGAAAGCGTTCGGAAAACAGATCGGCAACTTCGGCCTGATGAAGGAAAAGCTGGCAGAGATGGCGATACAGATTTTCGCGGTGGAATCGATGGTATACCGCTCGGCGGGAAACATTGAGGCGGCGATGGCGGCGGCTTCTGGCTCAGGGGACAAGATTCAGAACACCATGAAAGTTCTCGAGGAATATGCGATCGAGAGTTCCATCGCCAAGGTCTACGGCAGCGAGATGCTGGATTTTGTCGTGGATGAAGCCGTGCAAATCTTCGGCGGCTACGGTTTTCACGAAGAGTATCCCGTTTGCCGTGCGTACCGCGACTCGCGCATCAACCGCATCTTTGAAGGCACCAACGAAATCAACCGCATGCTGATCATCCAGATGCTGATGAAGCGCGCGATGGGGGGGCAATTGCCTCTGATTCCGGCGGCCATGAAGCTGGCGGATGAAATCCTCGCGGGGCCGTCTTTCGAAGAAGCGCCGGAAGGCGTGCTGGCCCGCGAAGCCGGCGTCGTCGCCAACTCCAAGAAAATGTTTCTGCAAGCCGCCGGAGGCGCGGTCCAGAAATTCCGCGAAAAGCTGGCCGACGAGCAGGAACTGATCGGCGCGCTTTCGAACGTGGTCATGGAAATCTACGCCATGGAGTCCTGCCTGCTACGCGCGCAAAAAGCTGCGGCGACAAAGGGTGAACCCGCATCGCAAACCATGATCGATTCCGCGCGCGTATTCATCAACGACGCCGCCGAGCGAGTCGAGCACGAAGCCAAGCGCGCCATCGCCACCATCCACGAAGGCGACATGCTCACAACGCAGATGGCCGTCCTAAAGCGTTTCGCGAAGCGGGCGCCGGTGGACACCATTGCCCTGCGCCGGCGCGTCGCCGCGGCCGTGCAGTCCCAGGATCGCTACCCGTTGGAAGGCCGCTAGGCGGGCCTGTTGACTGGACGCCTTCTGCTAAAGAACCAATTACTAAGGCTACGGAATGGCTTCGGTCTCTCCGGGGACATTTCCCATTTGGGAACTCCTTGTTTAAGTCTTCGCTGTCCTCCCCTAGAGCTGCACTAAACTGAAGAATAGAACCACTCGGCAGACCTTCGAAGGAGCCCCTAAGGATGTCTCGGAAGTTGATGGCATTGGCGTGCGTCGTCGTTGGCCTCCATATTGTGGGCATTCTGACACTCGGCACATCTACTGCGCGAGGCCTGCTCGGCAATTCACTCCAAATTTTTTCCAGTGGCCTTGCCGCGGCAGCTTGTTTGGGCGCGTCGCGCCGGGGGCGGGGCCTGAGCCGTCCATTCTGGTTGCTGGCTGGCTGTGGGATGGCCACGTGGGGCATAGCAGATATCGGCTGGATGTACTACGAGAACTGGCTGCACCTGGTGGTGCCCAACTTCTCCATCGTGCGCATCCTGTTCGATGTACAGGGAATTTTCTTCGCCATCGCGCTATTCCTGGATCAAGAGAGAGACTCGCCGAGTTTCGATCTGGAGACCCTGCTGGATTCGCTGCAGATCGCGATCGTTTTCTTATCCGTTTTCTTTGGTCTTAATTATGTGCGACTGCTGCGGGGCGACTCCGACACCGCCCGTGCCCTGCTGCAAACCTGGATATTTGACGCTCTCAATATCGCGCTGGCGGCGCTAGCGGTGATTCGGACGTTGAGCGCGCCGACGCGGCGGCTGCGCAAGCTGTACGGAGAATTGGCATTCTTTCTGGTGATCTATACGGCTTGCTCCAGCATCGCCGATTACGTACAAGCTGTCCGTCAAGTTCCAACGGGCACATGGTATGACCTTTTTTGGACGGCGCCGTTCCTGCTGGGAGCGCTCTGGGCTGCGCGCTGGAAGGAGCCGGAGGAGCAAGCCGCCGCCGCCCCCCATTCAAGGAAAAATCTCGCCCGGCTGGCCACCAAGAATGTAACGCTTGCGCTGGCGCCACTATTTGTTGTCGCACTGGTCGTGCAATTCGGGCCGGAATGGCGTCGGACCGGCTTCATGCTTCTGGCGATGTCCATGGTGTGCTTCGCGACGCGACTGGGCCTTAGCGAGTACCGTCAATCGGATAGCGCGGAGATCGCGCGGCGAAACACACTGGCGATGGACTCGGCCATCAATGGGATGGCCATTCTCGATGCCGGGGGAAAATACATTTATGTCAACCAGGTCTACGCGCGGATGATCGGGAATACAAATCGGGAAGCGCTGCTGGGCAGGTCATGGCGAGAAGTTCCCGACGCCCGGGATGTAGCGCCGATTGCGACGGAGGTTCGCGAATCCTTGAAACAACATGGCAAATGGTTCGGTCCGCTGACCGTGCATCACAGCGACGGAACGGTGGTCCCAACGGAAATGGCCGTTACCACCCTGCCCGATGGCGGCACGATTTGCGTGACCCGCGACATCACCCAGCGGGTGAGCGCCCAGCGTGCGCGTGACGAAACCGAAATTAAGTACCGCATGCTTATCGAACAGGTCGCCGCCATTAGCTACATCGCGGAACTCGGCGTCCATGGCCAATGGCTCTACGTCAGCCCCCAAATCGAGACGATGTTTGGCTATTCCGCGGAGGAATGGCTTTCGAATTCGAGAGACTGGATATGTCACGTCCCCATCGAAGATCACCCCATCATTCATGCCGCGGAGGAAGCCAGCGCACGCGGCGAACCCTTCCAGGCCGAACATCGCGTTACACGCAAGGACGGGCAGATCATATGGGTCAGTGACACAGCGGTGGTGGTGCGCGGGAGCGACACCCATCCTGTTATGGAAGGCCTGATCGTCGATATCACCGACCGGAAAATGCTCGAAAACCAATTGCTGCAGGCGCGCAAGATGGAGGCCGTGGGGAGACTGGCAGGAGGGGTCGCACACGATTTCAATAATCTCCTGACGATCATCAAGGGTTACATCGAGATGGCCATGAACCGCTGCCTGGATCGGCCGGAGTTGCACCGCGACATCCGGCGCATCGAAGAGGCTGCTGATCGCGCGGTCACGCTGGTTCGGCAGTTGCTGGCCTTCAGCCGCAAGCAGGTTCTGCGGCCAAAAATCCTTGATCTCAACGCCATCGTAGTGAACCTCGACCAGCTCCTGCGACGATTGATGAGCGAAAACATAGAGATGAAAACATTTGTGTCGAAAGACGTCGGAGCGATCAAGGCAGATCCCGGTCAGATTGAGCAGGTCATCATGAATCTGGTCGTGAATGCACGCGATGCCTTGCCCAGCGGAGGCCGGATCCTCATTGAAACGAGCAACGCCGATCTCGACTCGACGTATACGCGCGATCATGCGGTTGTCCGTCCCGGACCCTATGTGCTGCTGGCGGTTACGGATACCGGCATCGGCATGACGCCCGACACGGTCGCCCACATCTTCGAGCCTTTCTATACTACAAAGGAAAGCGGCCGGGGCACTGGACTTGGTCTATCGACCGTGTACGGCATCGTGAAGCAGAGCGGCGGCTACATCTGGGTGTACAGCGAGCTGGGAAAAGGCACAACCTTCAAGGTTTATCTACCGCGCGTCAAAGATGCTGTCCAGGTGTCGGCGGCGGAAACGCCCGCTTCCCCGACGCATAAGGGTCATGAAACCATCCTGCTTGTCGAAGACGAACCCGCGGTCCGCGAACTGACGCAGATGGTTCTCTCCGCCCGGGGGTACACGGTTATCGAAGCACTTACGCCGGAAGACGCCGAGCGCTTGGCCGGAAACAACGGCGCCGAAATCCATCTGCTGTTGACGGACGTGGTAATGCCGGGAATCAGCGGACGGGAGCTGGCCAAGCGGCTCACCGGGCGTTATCCCAATCTGCGAGTTCTGTATATGTCCGGCTACACGTACAATGTGATCGCTCAAGACGGGACTCTTGAGGAAGGAATCTCCTTCCTGCAAAAACCGTTTACGCCGCAAGTCCTCACGCAAAAAGTCCGGGAGACGCTGGACCGCCCCGTTTCCGCAAGACTATAGGGCCTATCAAGCAGGCGCTAGGGTGTTCCCGCCAGGGAAACGGTCTTGCCTGTGGCCGCGGACTGTCTCGCGGCATCGAGTATTTCCGTCACAATTACATTCGTCTCCAGAGAAGATTGTCCCTCCGGTTT